>JAEEGH010015772.1_pt1 | contig 16357 bp, 9 predicted proteins | sample 9134181 | NCBI WGS metagenome assembly JAEEGH01 (sample SAMN16246544, study PRJNA631951) | gut metagenome | biome: gut microbiome; feature: rumen; material: DP-attached | host: Bos | place: Iran: Karaj | collected 2018-10
CTCTGTATGCTCACATCGCGGACAACAGTCCCTCCGCCTGCTGTCTGAGCACTCACTTCACTTGCGTCCATGCAGGCCGTCATCAGCAGAGTTGCTATGAATCCCATCAGTTTTCTCATTGCCGTTTATAGCTTTCTCGTAAAGAACTTCTGTATCTTGGCTGTTATCTGCTCCACATATTCCTTGACGAAATACGTGCGGATGTGCGTGGCACCAGGTACGATGAACAGTTCCTTGTCTGCTGTTCCGTTAGCCTTTGCAAAGGCTTCCTCCGACATATAGCGGCTGTCAGCTATTTCACCAGCGATGATCAGCAGAGGCTGGTCAATCAGATCGGCATGGTCTGTAGCGTCCCATGCCATCATGTCCATCAGAGAACTCTTCAGGTAGGTGCCCGGTGCATTGGGACTGCGGTGAGTCACGCTATAGTAGAAATAGCCGTCGCGATAGAGGTCCACCTTGATCTGTCGTGCCTCTTCAGGTGTCCAATTCATGAATCCTGCCACCTCGGGATCCTCGCCAGTCGCCTCATGCTGACGGGCCAGACTCACCTCGCGCTGTCGTTCGCGAACGGTGCTCATCTGTGTGCGCATATAGCCGTTGCGTCTGACATCACCCGTATTGAACAGGCTCAACGTACCCACGGCCTTAATGCGCTTATCGACCTGAGCCGTGGCAAACGTATAACCGCCACCACCGCAGATGCCGAAGGCACCGATACGCTCTCTATCGACACCAGGGAACTGCTGGATATAATCGATTGCTCCCATGATGTCACCCATGCGCAGGTATGGTTTATCCGTGCGTCGAGGTTCACCTCCACTTTCACCCTGATAGCGGGCATCGAAGGCAATGGTTATCATTCCCGCCTCAGCCAGCCGCTGTGCATAGAGTCCCGCCACCTGATCCTTGCTGCCCCCGTTCGGATGTGCCACCACCACGGCTGCATAGCTGTTCTTCGGATTGTAGTTGGCAGGGGTATATACATTGGCCACCACATCGATGCCATCCACCTTGTAGTTCACCCGCTGGATGTTCACCCTTCCTGCCACGTTCTCGCTGATGGCATTCTCATACACCAATCCGAAACGGTTTGGCGTAAGCACTGGACCGTTATCTTCGCCTGCAGTCTGAGCAAAGACAGAAACGGTAGCCACAACCGAGCATAATACAGAAATAAAACTTCTAAAATTGCACATAACTTTATATTTTACTTCATAAGCACCTTCTTGGTCGTTCCGTTATTCATACGGGTGATGTTTATCCCTTTCTGCAAAGTGCTCACCTGCCTGCCGTCCAATGTGTAAATCTGGCTCATTCCATCGTTGATGCTGCTTTGGACACTCTCGATGGCAGAGGGCGTATAGGTATGGTCGTAGGTGTAGTCCTGGAAATTGCCGAAGCCCCAGTTGCCGTAGGAGAGGTTGAACGAGCGGCCTGCATCGCCCCTGTCGATGGCGCGGATGGCCTCCATCTCAGCATCGGTCAACGCGAAGTCGAAGATACTGATGTTTTCGAGAATATGGGCGGGATTGGTGGAGCCGGGAACGGGGCAGAGACCCTCCTGCATGTGCCAGCGGAGGATAATCTGATAGGCCGTCTTGCCGTGGGCCTGGGCTATCTGTTGGATGGTCGTGTTGTTGGGGTCGTTGCGGTTGTGGTTCAGCGGATACCAGCACTCCACCTGTACGTCGTAGTTCTCTGCGTACAGTTGTCGGGCATCCTTGCGCTGAGCCAGTGGGTGACACTCAATCTGCGCCATCTGGGGCTTAATCTCCGCATTTTCCATGATGTAGTTGAACGCCTCCATGCGGTTGTCGAAGTTGCTGATGCCGAGGGCACGGATGCGCCCGGCCTTGTACTCCTTCTCCATCACGCGCCAGCAGGCCAGGATGTCAGCCAATGTACCTGCGGGATGGTGGATATACACGAGGTCGAGGTAATCGACTTGCAGGCGTTCGAGCATCCCGTTGAAGGCATTTTGCGCATCGGCCAGATTGCCCGAGATTTTGCTCGTCACCCAAATCTCCTCACGAGGTACACCGCTCTCACGGATGCCCCAGCCCGCACCGCGCTCGTTGTAGTAGAACATCGCATCGTCCAGATGGCGGTAGCCCGACTGCAAGGCAGCGATGACCATGCCGCGCACAGTCTCGTTGAGTTGCTGCCGCATACTGGCGTTCTCCATGCTCTGCACCTGCGTACCGAGGCCGAAGCGCGGCATCATCACGCCGTTGTTAAGCCTTACCAGCGGCACACCAGCCACCGACTGGATATTCGACACTGCCTGAGGCCCGCCGTCAGAGGTATCGCCACCCGGAGCGGGTTGCGTCACTTCGTGGTCGAAGTTAGGAAGGGAATAGTCACTCTGTGCCGAAGCACCGACGCTCAGCAGCCCCGCTGCCAGCATCACGAATAGTCTTGTCTTCATACGTTTGTTTTTATGTTTGATTAATGAATTATCTTTTTCCCATCCACAATGTTGATGCCTTTCTGCATCGCATTGCGACGAGTGCCGTTGAGGGAATAGATGGTATCTGATTGCTTTGTGGTGGCTGTTGCTGAACGGATGGCTGTTGTGCCCAACTGTTGTTGCCAGAAACGGACGGCATCGTCCAGCCAGCCTTCGGCTACGGTGCCAGTACCAAGGCCGAAGCCGTGGGGCAGACCACTGTAAGAATGGAACTCAGTAGGGAAGCCGAGGGCTGAGAGACTTTCGAGGCGGCTCTGCATGGTGCGCCATGAGGCGATGCCGTCGTTAGTACCGCAACAGGCATAGGTGGGGCCGTCGTATTGTGATACGGTAGTGTAGCCTGTATATTGCATTATGACTGCCGAGGCTTGTGGCAAGTCGGTGCGCCCCGTCAGTTGGCGGAGGTTGGCACTGTTGCCGAGTGTTGCCGCCATGCGTGCACCAGCAGAACCGCCCCAGAGCGAATAGCCGTCACGCTTTACGCCCAACTCGTCGGCATGGTCGCAGATGTAGGTGATGGCACGGGCCAGGTCCTCGTAAGCATCGCCGGGACGATAGATGAGGGCGAAGGCATTATAGCCCTGTTTCGATAGCTCAAGAGCATGGGGGAATGAGTCGTGCATGGCTCCCACGTAGGAGAATCCGCCGCCCGCATTGCAGATGGCGAAGGGCTTCCCTGCGTCACCTCTGAAGAAAAACAGCCCCGTGTTGCGCAACTGCGGATTTGCCTGTTTCTCGGCTTCTGTGTAGATGTCGATGAAGCAGTCGGCAGCATGGTTGCGGAGATAGTTGCACACCTCCACTGTCTTGTCGGGGTCGATGTAGTTGTACCACGTCAGGTCAAGTTGTTCCAGTGTCGTGCCGCTCCAGTAGCCCGTATTCACGGGGAATATCAGCCGTCCGTAGTCACCGAAAGCCGGGTCGTTCATCACGTCGCTGATGCGGGTCTGGCGGGTGTAATTATTCGTCATGGTCTCAGTGCTTGTCTTGGGAAAGAAGAACGGCAAAGCGTTGTAGATATACTCGATAGTGGGGCGGTTGTCGTGACCAGCACCGTCCTTCTCGTGGAACGTCATGGTGCTGAGTGTGAAGACCTCGCTGAGCTGCGCCATGCCCTCTATCTGGTTCAGCGTCTCGCGGTAGGCCGAGTCGCTGGTTCCGGCTGCTGCCCAGATGTAGAGGTCGCTGGGTGAATAGCCCTGTGCCGCGATACGCTCGGCGAGATACCGGGCTGTGTCATCGGGACGGTTCATTCCTGCGAAGGCTCCGAGCGACCAGCAGTCACCGCTCACGGGCATATACCAGCGATAGAGCGAAAGCGTCTCGTCCATGGCATACCAAGTGGTGACGGCTCCCATTGAGAAACCGCCGATGGCTCGGTGACTGCGCGAGGCAGCCAGCCCCGTCATATCGGTGGTCTCAGCGTAGGTGCGATAGCGGCTCTCCACGAGTGGTATCAGGTCGTTCTGTAATTCCAGCGGCAGTGCCTTGCAGTACGGGTCGGCTTCCACATAGTCGCGTGTCGGCTTACCGTAGTTATACGATGGCGTGACCACAATCAGCGGATCGATGTCGCCGTGCTCAATCATCTGGTCGAGCACCCGCCGAAGCAGTCCGTCAGCCACGGTGAAAAACGTCGAGTGCGTGCCGTAGTGCCCGTGGACAAGGTAGAGTACGTCATAGCGTCGCTCCGTGTCCGTGTCATAGCCGTAGGGCAGATAGACACTGGCTGTGTTATGCCGCGCCATCATCGTGCCATTAGCATAATCGTGCGTATCGTAGTCGATGGTAACGACCGTCCCCTTCTCGCTGGCTTCCTCAGTGTAGCTGTCGGGTATGGCCTGCGTCTTACTCACCAACTGCGCATATCCCGCCCGCTCCGCCGTAGCCTCCGACGGACTACTGGCAGGCTCTTCCGCATGGCCCGAACAAGACAGCAGGCTCAACCCCAGCATTCTAACCAATGCTTTCCTTCTAAACATCTTTTTCCTTATTTTACCAAATACTTTTTACCATCCATGATATACAGTCCCTTGGGTCTGTCCAGAATCGACGTCACGCGCTGCCCCTGCAGATTGTAGATGCCCTGCTGCTGACGGTTCTTTACAAACGAAGGGGACTCAATCCCTGCCACGATGTCGGAGATGCCGATTCGGTCGAGCCATTCCTTTACTGTTGCCTCGCTGTAACTGCTGGCTCCGCGAAGTCCGAGACCGTCAAGGTGTTCCGAGTCGGGTGTTGCCGCCACGATGTCGTTCAATGTCTGATAAGTTGATGTCACAAACGTACAGAACGGCACGATGGTCTTACCCTTGAAATCGTAGTCCTTGCACTCTAAGAACGAGTGGATAATCATCGGCGCATCATACCACCATACGGGACAACCCACGAACACGATGTCGTAGTCCTGCATCGAGCGCAGCGTGTCCTTCAGTGCGGGTCGTGCGTTGTCTGCCTTCTCGGCGTTGGCTATAGTGTAGGCCAGTGTCTGATAGTCCGTCGTATAGGACTCCAGCGGTTCGATCCTGTAGATGTCCGCACCTGTCTGGCGCTGGATTTCTTCTGCCAGTGCCTTCGTGTTGTTGCTCCACGAGAAATAGGTCACCAGTATCTTCTTTCCCTGTGCCTCCATGCCCAGCACAATGATGCTGAGCAAGGCTAAAAACAATATCCTTTTCATGCCTTTTTACCTTTATTTAATTAAATACTTTTTTCCATTGATAATCTGGATGCCGCGACCACCGGCCTGCATCCCGCTGAGGGTGTAAGCCTTGCCGTTGGCTCTTGTCTCTGACCTGACGGAACTGACGGCTGTGGATTCGTTGGCGGGAAAGAAGAATTGCAAGGCGTGGTAGCAGAACTCCCAGACAGCATTGAAGTCGTGGCGACCGCCTTCCTTCATGTGGTAAGAGAAGTTCGTCGAGTTGAACGTGTCGGTGAGTTTCGCCATAGCCAGTGCCTGGTTGTGGGTCTGGTCGAGGCGAACGTCCTCGGTGCCCACGGCATACCACACATAGAAGTCGTTTTTATAAGGTGAAGCGTTCACGAGGTCGGCCAGAAACTTTGCCGTAGCATCGGGGTAATACGCTCCGCCATACATGCCTTGGCTCCAGTTGTCGCCGCTCATGGGCAGATACATGCGGCTATAGGGAAAGGCCTGCTCGAAGACATACCACGTGGTGATGCTTCCTAAGGAGAAACCGCCGATGGCACGGTGATCACGGGAGGCAAGGATGCCAGCCTCGTCGGGTGACTCCAAGTAAGTGCTGTAGCGTGTCTCGACGGCAGGGATGAGGTCGTTCACGTACTCCTGCGAGAAGACAGCCGCCTCCTGCGTGCTCTCACCCCAGCCCTTCGACTGGTTGTCTTTATCCCATGTGGGCGACACGGCGATGAACGGACGGCAGAGTCCGCGCTGTATCAGATTGTCGAAGATGTTGACCAAACCAGTACGGCTGTTGCCATTACGCCCAAGGAAATACTCCTGCGCCACGCCTGTCCATCCGTGCAGTAGATAAATGACATCGTACTTCTGTGACGGGTCGTACCCGTATGGCACATAGACGTATGCAGGCTTATGCGTCGTGGAGAGGCTGGAGGAAGTATAGTCCTTAGATTGGTATTCCACCAGTTCTATCGTTCCCTGTTGCGAGGCAACCTGAAAGAACTCGCTCGGCACGGGTGTTGTGTACTGGATAGCGAAATTCGTTGCTGTCTCGCCGTCACCGTTATTGGCGGCTTCTGGTGAACTCGCTTCTGACGAGCAGGCTGCGCTACCGAACAGTGAGGTCAAAAGCATCATACAGGTTGAAATTGTCTTTTTAGTCATAATCTGTCTGTTTTTGGTTCGTATAACTATTTGCCAATTCATTCTATTTCGTTACAAATCCCAATCCTTTGAGCCATTCAGTGATAGCAGCACTCTGGCTATCTACCTGATTGCCACGGGTATGGAAACCGCTGCTATTGACGATGGCGTTTGGCTCCTGCTGACGGATGACGCTGATAGCGTCAGCCAGTCCGCTGCCCTCATGGGTGGTGAACACCATGATATTCTTGCCGCTCAAGTCATAAGCATCGAGGAAACTATAGATAGACATCGGCACTGTGTACCACCAGACGGGGGCACCGATAATCACGTTCTTATAGTCATCCAAGTTTGTCAAACGCGAGGTCAGTGCCGGGTGAGTGCTGGCCTCCTTCTCTGCACGGGCGAAATCAGCCAGTTCGTTGTAGGTTACGGGGTAATAGTCATCTGCCACAGTGATTCGGTGCAGGTCGGCTCCCGTTTGGTCTGCGATTTGCTGTGCCACCCACTGCGTTGCGCCCAACTGTTGTCCGCTGTAGTCGAACACTTGTGTAGCACCCGTCGAAGCATCCACCCCATCGGGTACAGTCTTTGAGAAATACACCACCAGCGTTTTACCGTCGGCTCCATCCACTGGCTGAACTGGTTCGTTGTTTTCATCGTCATTTCCGCAGCCCGCCACTACAGCCGCAACTGCCATCATCAAGATAAACTTCTTCATAACTCAACTGTTTGTTTTCGGGTGCAAAGTTACACAGAAGACCCGAAACTATTTTGATAATAATTTCGGGTCTTCATTCACTTTTTACCGAAAAGTGTATAGGGTTATTCCCTGAAGTCACTCGGCGAGGCACCAAGATACTTCTGCACGTAGCGGCTGAAGTAACTGGGTGAGGAAAATCCGTAGAGGTCGGTGAGTTCGGTAAACGAGCGTTTCTTGTCGCGCAACTGGCGGCTGATGTCAAGCACGGTGAAGCGGTTAATCCAGTAGTTGGCTGGGAATCCACTTACCTTCTTGCACACTTCGGAGAGGTATTTTGTGGTGACGAAGAGTTTGTCGGCATAATAGGCTAACTCACGGTTTCGCCGGAAGTCGCCACGCTCTAACAAAGTCAGGAAACGCTCCATCAGGTCGGCATACTGCGAGGAAATCTTTTCGTTCCCATACAGTTCGGCATGGAAATCAAAGAAATCGATAATCATGCACTGCACGGCATTGATCATGGCGTCGCGGTGGAAATGATGCGTGTCGGCTAAAGCCCAGCGCCGCTTGATGTAGTCGAAGTCCAAGGCGCATACCTTCTGCTGTGCCTCCGTCAGGTGCATGATGGGATTGTTGAACAGAGCCAGCGAACCTTTCATGCCGTAGTTAGACTGCGGTGTGCTGATCTCGATGAACTCTGGCGTGACATAGATGACATCCACACGGAAATCCGTACTTTCACGCATATCCGACACCAAGTCACCCCGACGCACAATCAGGCACTCGCCCGCAGACAGCGTATATACATTATTATTATACGTGAACGTGCAACTGCCCTCATGGCAGTAGGCATGACACAGATAGCCCGCCAGCCCCTCAGAGCCAACCCCTCTCAACGTATCGCTGATGATGATATATTCTTTCTCCGTGCTCATTCTGGCTGCAAAGGTACGAAAAATTATCGAGACAGATAAAAAAATGAATCCTCTTTTGTACTTTCAGAATTTTTTTGTCCCTTTGCACCTGATGGCGAGTCACAAAACGGCTGGTGGTTCGTCATCAGGTGTTTAGAAATCAATTTTGAGCATAGGAAGTGAATAAAAATACGGGAATAGGCATAATTGCGTTAAAGTATCTTTAATTAGTGGGCGATTCCAACCAACTTTGGAATATTTTTTGTATATTTGCGAAAACCATTGTAGAAAGGGGGAACGCTTATGTCAACTAAAAAAGAAACTCAAGAGATTAAAAAGACTGCCGAATTAAAGAAAGGCAGTAATGGTTCAGTCAACTCTATGCCATCTATTTGGTACACCTGATGAAGTCAATCATATCAAAAGAGCCATCCCAAAAGGGTGGCTCTTTTGATGTCGTATAATCTGCACTGCAGGATTACTTCTTGTATTTCTTTACGCGGTCGTCGTTGATGATACCGTTCCAGTTCAGACCGAAGGCGAAGTCGTAGGTGTTGCCGTCGGCATCGAGATAGCAGCGCATGTCGCGTGGTACATCCTCCTGTTGGGTCTCGACGGTCTTCATGTCGGCCGGCAACTGACAGGGCAGGAGGGCAGAGGGCTCTGACTTGCCGCTGATGATGTCGAGCAGCGCCTGATACTGCACCCCGAAGGAGAGCAGGATGGCATCTGCCGAGGGCTCGATCTCGGAGAGCACCAACGGCTTGCTGACTTCGATGATGACGATGACATTCTTGTCGCCCATTGCCTGCTTGGTCTTCTGTACCGTCACCATGTCATCGCGGTTCAGGGTCTTGACGGTCTTACCCTTATAGGTGCGGTTGGTGAACGACTCCAACGGGTCGCCGCCGCCGATGCTCTCGTCGCGGGCATCGGTAGCCTTATAGTCCTCATACTGCAGACTGACGGGCAGGTAGCCGTTGCCGCCCCGTTTGGCTTCGTCTAACGAGTAGCCCAGACTGAAACTGGGTTCGCCGATCACGCAGATGGCGAAGTCGGCATCCTCAGGATTGTCGGTCATCTCGAAATATTTCTTCACCAGGTCGGGATTGATGGGATCCTCGGTCTTGTCTTCGGTGGGCGGTCCCCAGATCCTCGGTATCGACGGGTAATGGCGCTTGGGGATATACACCCTGTTATGTTCCAGTTTAGGCAGGGCCTTCATGTGGTTCTTCAGCATGACGATGGAACGGACCTGGGCGGCATAGCCTGCCACCATGAACGCCGGTTTACCGACGATCTCATCCGTCTCCTTGGGGTCGAGATAGGGATTCTCAAACAGGCCCACACGGAAGATGTTCATCACCAGTCGCTGGGCTGACTGCTCGAAGCGCTTGCGGGCACTCTCCTGGCCGAAATCCTTCTCCCACATCTTGTAGGCTTCGAGGATCGGGCCGATCTCATTGTTGCCACCAAACTGATCGACACCAGCCTGCAGCACGCGGTAGTGACGCTCTGCCACTGTGAGGTCTTCCACGCCCCAGGGCTTGCCGCAGCCTGGGTCATAGACCGAGTTGCAGTCGGCGGTGATGCCCCAGTCGGTGCAGACGACGCCCTCGAAGTGCTCACCATCGCGCAGCTGTTGCTGGATGAGCCACTTGCTGTAGCTGCCGCCTACGTTCTCGCCAGAGGGATCTTGATTGAGCACGATGCTGTAGATGGGCATCACGGCTGATGCCATCTTCGTGCCGCCTGTCAGTTTGAAAGCACCGTCGGCAAACGGCCGCTTGTGCATGGCCAGATTGTTGCCGGGATAGACGGCGAACTTACCGTGTGAGAAATGGCTGTCGCGACCAGCCTCCTGGGCTCCATAGCCATACCAGTGCTTCACCATCGCATTGACACTCTTGTTGCCCCATCCGTGGGTCTCAGGGGTGGTCTGGAAGGCGTCGCAGTAGGCGCGTGCCATATCCGTCACCAACTGAGGATCCTCGCCGAAGGTGCCGCTGAAGCGCCACCAGCGGGGTTCGGTGGCGACATCGATCTGGGGAGAGAGGGCGGTGGTGATACCTAAGGCACGGTATTCCTGTGCGGCAATCTCACCAAACTGTGTCATCAGCACGGGATCGAAGGTGGCTGCCATTCCCAAGGAACTGGGCCATTGGGAGATCTGACCGCCGGCACCGGCATTGAACTCCATGTTACCCTGTGTCTCATGACGGGGATCGGAGCTCGTGTTGGCGGGGATGCCATGGTCGAGACCCTCGACGAAGGCCTGCATCTGATTGTTCCACTGGGCGGCAATGACGGGACTCGCCACCTGGGTGATCAGGACAGCCCTCAGGTGGTCGTCCTTCAGGAATTTCTTCTGGTCGGCTGTCAGATTCTTGTCGGGCACCGGCTGATGGCTGCTATAGAGCATCAGACCAGCGATCTCCTCCAGGGAGAGCTTTGAGGCCAGGTCGGCAGCACGCTCCTGAGCAGAGAGGCGCCAGTCTTCATAGACATCCAGGGAGTCGTTGCGGTTCAGGTCCTTAAAGGCGAAGCCGTCGACGGTCAGCAGTTTGACACCCGACTTCGGTGAGTAGCCGAGGGTCGGACCGTCTTCCTGACTCACGATCATAAAGTCTTCTACTTGTCGTTCTGTCCATTTCTGTTCCGGACTACAGGAACTCATCCCTAAGAGTGCGAGACTCATGGGGATCACCATGATTAGCTTAGGTTTTCTCATGTCGGTGGTTATTTGAGGTTTGTTAGGAGTTGTTCTAAAGCCTGACGACGGGCGGGCCAGGTGGGATAGTCATCAGCACGGAGGGTATAGGCCTTCTGACCGGCTGACGGCTGCTGGTCGGCGTCGGTGGTGAGGATGCAAGGCAGGGTGCGCCCCTGTGACACGAGCTTGTCGGCCATCACGTCGGCACCGCCGATCTTAAACCAGCTCTCTATCGTGTCGTCCTGTCCCGGGATCAGTCGGATGAGGATGGCTGCGTCGCCTTTGTTCGCCCCTGGTGTAAAGCATGCCACCCCACGGTTGAGGTCGTAGCGCAGCTGTCCGTAGGTGATATCGCCTGCTGTGGGATAGTAGTAGGCGCCGGCATTGTTGTTGCAGACGCTGGGCTTGAATCCCTTTGAGGGGGCGAGATACATGTTCTGGGGATCGGCTGTCGGCGTGCCATCCACACAGAAGTAGTAGGTGAAGGCATCGGTGGTAGCATCCTGGAGGGTGACCGACCAGATGCCGTCGGCATCCTTCTGCATGGCGATGGGCTCTGCCTGCAACTCGGTGATGAGTGTCACCTGCTTGGCCTCAGGTGCCTTCAGACGGAAGGTGACGTTATTGCCACCAAACTCTGGAGAGATGATGGGCTTCGGGAAGAGACGGGCCATCACACCGGGTGTGAACTGTGCCTCCTTGCCTGTGGCGGCGAGGGCGGGCTCTGCCTTCTGCATGAGTGCCTTGGCTGCCTCCGGACGGAAGAGCAGGGGCAGTGTCTTGCTCAGGAAGTACTTGGCGTTCATCCAGGTGTGACCGAACTTGTCGTTGGTGTATTCCTTCACGCTGCGGATGCCGTGCTTGTCGAGGAACTCCATATAGTCTCGGGCATTGCCATAGAGGAAGTCGTCGGTACCCACACCGAGCCAGAACAGACGGATCTTACTGTTGGTGTCGGCAGCCTGGTCATAGACATTGGGGATCTCCGTCGATGTGAAGGAGCTGTAGCTGCAGAGATAAGCAAACTTATCCAGATGGCTTAGACCGTTGAAGAGCGCCTGGTTACCACCACGGGAGAAACCACCGATGGCACGGTGGTCGGCATCGTTGATGGTGCGGTAGTGGCTCTCGATATAAGGCATCAGGTCGTTGTTAAGGTCGAGGCTGAACACATCGCTTCCGAATTTCGAGCCCGGTGCACCGAACATGCCTTCCGGCGGTGTGGGCAACAGCTTATAGGGGTTACCGTAAGGCAGCACCACGATCATATCTTCGGCCTGACCCTGTGCGAGCAGGTTGTCGAGGATATAGTTCACACGTCCTACCTTGTAATACACCTCCTCAGTGTCGGTGGTACCGCTGATGAGGTAGAACACGGGATAGCGCTTCTCGGGGTGCTGGGTATAGCCCGGTGGCAGACAGACCACCGCCTCATTGGTGGCACCGAGACTCTTGGAATAGTAGTGGATATAGTCGATGTCGCCGTGGGGCACATCCTTGATGTCGTGGGGCAGGGCGCCGTCACGGGCAGGAATCTCCAACAGACTGTTCTTAAAGCCTTCGTTGGGGAAATATTGCTCACAGGCAGGATCCATGATGCTCACCCCATCGACGATGAAGCAATAGGGATACATGTCGGGGGCAGCCGGACCGATGGTGGCGGTCCAGAGACCGGTCTCGGTATCGCGTTGCATGGGGTTGCGGCCAGCGAACTGCACATCGACGAGCACCTCCTTGGCCTGATCGTTGCGGTAACGGAAGGTCACCGTACCGTCGGCATTGCAGGTGGTGGAGGCATAGGGGGTGAACTGCCACCAGTCAAGGCGCACGTCACCGCTCACTTCGCTGAAACAGAGGTAGAGGTCATGGCAGCCATAGGCCCCGTTGATCTTCGTGCTGAATGCCTGATAGGTGTCGAGGCCGGCGGTGTCGGAGAGACGGACGGTACCAATGACCGGACCCTCACGACTGTCGAGACGCAAGGTGACGGTGCACTGGCCCTTGGCAGCTGCCGTGATGCTGAAGCCCTGGGCACCCAGACCGAAATCGACGCCGCGCAGGCGGATATATTCACCGTTGTCGATATGATAGACATACATGTTACGCTTACCGGTAGAGAAAGGCATGTCGGCCACGATACCCGTGTTGGGGATGCCCATCTTCGCCGTCTTGAGACCGAAGCCCCAGGCCATCGTCTCAGCCTCTACGCGCTGGTAGGGATTGAAGGCGTGAAGCTGTTTCATGGGCTGCTGGTCGAGCCAGTAGGGCACTTCTTCGATGGTGCCGTCAGGACGGTAGGTGATCTCCGTGGCAGAGACACTGCGACGCTCATGGTGGACAAAGGTCTCCAGGTGCATCAAGTCGTAGTCCTGTCCGAAGATATAGGAGTGGCCTTTATAATCCGTGATGCCCGGGTGGTTACCGCGGTCGCGCTCGGTGGGGCGCATGATATAGCCCTTCGATACCCACGGACCTGTGGGCGAAGCGCTCATGGCATAGCCGAGGGCCTCGGGACAGCAGGTGGTGGCATAGCTGAGGTAATAATGGCCGTTACGCTTATAGAACCAAGGCCCTTCCTGGTAGTTCTCGATATGATAGTCGAGTTTCACGATATCGCTCTTCAGGGAGATCATATCGTCGTTCAGAAGCACGTAGTAGGTGTTGGGGTTGCCCCAGTACATATAGGCCTGTCCGTCGTCATCGACAAACACGGTGGGGTCGATGTCGTCCCAGGTGTCCTTCTGCCATACCAGCGGCTTGCCGAGGGGATCCTTGAATGGTCCGTAGGGCGAGTCACTCACGAGTACGCCGATGCCGTGTCCGTGGAGCGGGGCATAGAGGTAGTACTTACCGTTGCGCTCGATGGTCTGGATGGCCCAGGCGCCGTTCTCACGACTGCGCCAGGGGAAGTCCTTCAGCGAGGCGACGGCCCCGTGCTCGGTCCAGTTCACCATGTCGGTGGTTGACCACAGCAGCCAGTCGTACATGAAGAAGCCTGCGGAGCTCTTCTCGTTGGGGTCGGCGATATCCTCGGGTGATGAGTCATGCGAGGTGTAGAGAAACAGCGTGTCGCCCACCACGAGCGGTGAGGGGTCGGCGGTGTATTTCGTCTGGAAGAGCGGCATGTTGACCTGCTCCTCGCCACCGTGGAACCAGCGCTGGAGCTTCAGGGAATCATTCACAAGAAAAGACTGTGCGCCTGTCACGAGGGCATAAGCGCACAGCGAAATAATGGTTAGGTAACGGGTGTTCATATAGTCTTATTAAAAGTTGATTGTCAAATGTTTCAGATCCTTGTCGCATGAGCTGGTGCCGTAGAGGATCTCATACTGGCCCGGCTTTGTGCGCATGGTGTTCGTGGCGGCATCCCAGAACTCGAAGCTCTTGGCGTCGAGCGTGATGGTAGCAGTGGCGGTCTGTCCAGCCTTCAGTTCCACCCGCTGGAAACCGCGGAGTGACTTCAGCGGACCTTCCTTGTCGGAGAGGTCGCGGATGTAGAGCTGAACGATCTCCGTACCGTTGCGCTTGCCGGTGTTGGTGACTGGGATGGATACCTGATAGTCGGTGCCCTTGCCGTCGAGCTTGGCCTCACCGATCTCGAAGGTGGTGTAGCTCTGACCATAACCGAAGGGGAAGAGGGCATCGTTGAAGTAACGATAGGTGCGACCCTTCATTGAGTAGTCCTCGTAGTCGGGCAGCTGTTCGGAGTTCTTATAGAAGGTGACAGAGAGCTTACCGCTGGGGTTGTAGTCGCCGAAGAGCACGTCGGCAACGGCTGTACCGCCTTCCTGACCGGGATACCAGGCCTGCAAGATGGCGTCGCAGCTCTCAGTCTCAGGCTGCAGGGCAATGGCAGAGCCGGAGCAGTTCACGTAGATCACCTGCTTGCCGGCAGCCTTCAGGGCCTTTAGGAACTCACGCTGCACCTTCGGTAGTTCGATGTTCGTTCGGTCGCCACCCTTGAAGCCTTCGATGTTCACCGGCATCTCCTCGCCCTCGAGGCTCGGGGCGATACCACCGCAGAAGATCACCTTGTCAATCCCCTTCAGCTTGGCAATCGTCTCCTGATAGTCGATAGGCAGCTCACGGGCTATGTCGATCTTCATTGAGGCACCCCAGGTCTTCACGGTCTGGAAACGGACCTCGATCTGGAACTTCTGTCCCTTCTCAGCCTTCAGCACGGTGCTGGTGGGGGTAGCGCGCCAGGTGTGATGGATGAACTTCTTCTCACCGTTGATATAGAGCTCGAAGTGACCGGTGCTCTCCACGTTGACCACATATTCGCCAGCCTCCTTCGGGGTGAAGGTGGTCTCGTATTTGGCAGAGAAGTCTTCGATGGGCAGGTTGGGTGCAAAGACATGCATACCTGCGGTGGTGACATTCACGGGTTTCGTGTAGTATTCAGTGGTGAAAGCCTTGCCATTCATCTCGGTGTTGTTCCAGAACGTGCCCTTCAGACCCTTCTTGCCGTCGGGTGCCACGCACTCTGTGGCCAGATGACTCTCCATCACCTTGTCGTAGGTCAGGTCGCAACCGGGGAGATAAACGAGATCTTTCTGCTTGGCCTTGATACCCTTCAGGATGGTGACGGTCTGGTTGGGCGTACCGTTGTAGTTACCCCACATCATCGGTTCGTTGTCGGCGTTAGGACCGATTACCGCGATCTTCTCCTTACCTTTCTGCAAGGGGAGGATGTTGTTCTTGTTCTGCAGCAGGACGATAGCCTGACGGGCCATCTCGAGGGCCACTTGGGCAGAAGCCTTGGTGGACATGGCAGAATAAGGGATCTTAGACCACTCTACCAGTGAAGGATCGTCCATCTCACCGAGGTCGAAACGACCTTCGAGCAGACGGATGACATGCTTATCGACCTCAGCCTCGGAGATCAATCCACGGCGTACGGCCTCTGGCAGACTCTTATAGGCATAATTGAAGCCGCATTCCACATCGGTACCAGCCAGGACAGCCTTCGCTGTACCGTGTACGGCGCTCGATGATGATTTATGGTTCTCGTAGAAGTCGCTGACAGCACCGCAGTCGCTGACGACGAGATACTGGAAACCCCAGTCATCGCGGAGAATCTGCTGAAGCAGACGGGTAGAACCGCAGCAGGGGTCATCGTCCAGACGCTGATAGGCGCACATCACTTCACGAACCTTGGCATCCTGTACCAACGTCTTGAAGGCAGGCATGTAGGTCTCCCAGAAGTCACGCACGGGGACATCCGTCAGGTTGGCTGTATGGCGGGTATATTCAGGACCACTGTGGACGGCATAGTGCTTGGCACAGGCCCAGAGTTTACGATACTTGGCATCCTCAGGCCCCTGCAAGCCTTTTACCACCTGTACACCCATGACACTCGTCAGGTAGGGGTCTTCGCCGTAGGTCTCCTGACCGCGCCCCCAACGGGGGTCACGGAAAATGTTGACGTTAGGTGTCCAGACAGAGAGACTGCGCATCTTCATGTCCTCACCCTTCAGGTCGTACATACGGTGGTTGTACTGGGCACGGAACTCGGTGCTGGCGATGTCGAAGACCTTAAATAAGAGGTCGGGGTTGAACGACGCAGCCATACCTACCGGCTCGGGGAAGTTAGTCACATTACCCATGTTGGCAGCGCCATGCAGGGCCTCGCTCCACCAGAAGAACTTCTTGATACCCAGACGGGGGATGGCCGGGCTCTCATCGAGCATCAGCATCGCTTTCTCTTCAAGTGTAAGCCGGCTGCACAAGTCAATGGCACGCT
>JAEEGH010015773.1_pt1 | contig 16357 bp, 12 predicted proteins | sample 9134181 | NCBI WGS metagenome assembly JAEEGH01 (sample SAMN16246544, study PRJNA631951) | gut metagenome | biome: gut microbiome; feature: rumen; material: DP-attached | host: Bos | place: Iran: Karaj | collected 2018-10
AAGATTACGCATTGTATCGGGATTTGCAAGGCTGGCACGCTGTACCTTTGTGCCATTCAATTCAACTTCATCAAAAATTGCAACTGGTGTGTAGGTAGAGCCATTAATACTCCATTCAACCTTGCGAAGGGTTGAAACTGCTTCTTCAAGACTAAACTTAAAGGCTATCTGTCGGTCTGGACGGGCACGGGCAGCATCTTCAAGATTGATTTTACTTTCTTTAACTACAAGCCCATCAATATCATAATCCAGAGCTTTTCGTTCTTCCATTACCTTTGCACGATAGGCAATAACTCTCTGAGGATTTTTACAGATTACAAGCTTTACGACATTAAAACCACAGTCAATCAGCCATTTAATTTTTTCCTGCTCGGTTGAAAAATAGACCTGTCCATCAGTAGACAAGGCATCGTAAGTAATTAAGGTAAGATATTCACTTCCCTGCCCGTCTTTACGCTTCATAAGTCCATTTGCAGCATTACGACAGTTTGCCTTATCTGAAAAATACTTTTGATGAACTTCGTGAGTCATTATAACTTCACCGCGGACACCACCGGTAAAAGGCAGCTTCTTTCCATTACAAATTATCTGGGGAAGAACACCATTCATTTTTTTTGCATTGGCAGTTATATCATCTCCAATGGAACCGTTACCGCGGGTAACTGCCTTAACCAGCTCACCGTTTTGATACTGCAATTCAAGTGAAGCACCGTCAAGCTTATATTCAACAAGATATTCGTTATAAACATGCTTATTTGCCCATTCTAAAAACTGCTCGGGATTTGCGGCTTTTTCCTGACTTCCCATTGGCATTACATGGGCTGTTTTTGCAAAATTACCGGAATCAGCACCAACTTTTTTAAGGATTGGACTATCAGGATTCAGTTCTTTTAACTGGTCCCAAAGCTTATCAAATTCGGCATCGGAGATTTCACCTTCACCGTTGTAATAAGACTGCTGATATCGAAGAATAAGGCTTTCAAGCTCTTTTATTTTCTGGGAATCTGATTGATTTGGCATATCAAATAATTCTGTCATTTTTTCTCAATTTTTTCAAAATACAATTCTGTTATTGGACGATCTTGAGAAAGACCTTTACGCTCAAACTTAGTTTGCTCACGCCAAGGCTGAGGTTCTGCAAATCCTTCATATTTATTTTTGAGCATCGGTGTATTATTTAGCTCTTCAAGGGCAGATTCTGCATATTCTAACCAGTCAGTTACAAAATAAATATATCCGCCGGCAGCAAGTTTTTGTGCAATAAGGTCGGTTCTAGGTCGCTGAACCAAGCGTCGCTTGTGATGACGTTTTTTAGGCCATGGATCCGGGAAAAAGATATGGAATCCGTTAATTGAATTATCGCCAACCATATATTCAAGAACTTCAAGGGCATCGTGTTCAATAATGTAAAGATTCTTTAAATCCAGACGTTTGATTTCACTCAAGAGCTTACCAACCCCAGGTCTGTGAACTTCAATTCCAATATAATTGATATTTGGATTTGCTTTTGCAAGTTTTGCAGTTGCATCGCCCATTCCAAAGCCTATTTCTATTACAATTGGATTTGTATTTCCAAAAATATCTACAAAATTAATTTTTTTATTTTCAAAAGGAATGCACCAGGAAGGTGATAAATCATTATAAGCCTTTTCCTGGGCAGAAGTCATTCTTCCTATACGAAGAACATAGGTTTTTACTTCGCGACGTAAGGGTATGTCTGAAGAATCAGTCTTTTCACTTTGATAATCTTTGCTATCTAATATTTCCATATTTTTTCCTATCAAGAAGGTACTACCAGTTGTTTTGGCATTACACAAATTACGGATTTATCCGGAAGAATCCAAATCTCATGAAAATATGAAGCATTTGAATATTTATTCCAGATTTTTCGGTTATCGCTCAATTGTGAGTTTCTTTCTCCGTAGTATATCATTTTGTCACTTTTATCATAAATTGAAATATTTTTAATTCCTTTTTTTTGAAGCATTAAATCAGGAATGTCGGAAGCTTTTGTTTCATAAAAAACAGAATCGTATTCAAGATTAACCTTTGATTCAACCTGCTCCAAATCCGCATTCGAATAAACAATTTTATATTCTCCGGTCGGAATCATTTCCCCCGAAGGCACCTTTAAATTGGTATTTCCCGCATACATTTTTTCGGCACTTCGAATGCGAATAAGCTGCGAAACATCCCAGGTAAAGCCATTTTGATTATTTACAACATTCATTGTTTCATAGCGGCGCACATCACTTATTGATTCAACAAAAATGGAAAGGCGAGAATCCGGCAAGGAATCGTTATCTTTATAATCAAAAATTACAGTCATATTAGAATAACGGATTTCGGGAAGATTCTGTGTACAAGAAAGCATAAATAAGGCCGAAATCAAGAAAATAAGAGAGAATAAGGCTTTAGAATCAGAAAATAATTTACGCATACTAGAAATTAAAATTCAAGGTAATAACGGTAAGGTCACTGGCTGCAAACTGATTAACCAGAGACTCAAACTTTACGTTTACCTTTTTGCAGGCGTCATCAAGATAAGAAAGATAATACAAGCCCAAATCTGTGCCTTCCTGGCCTTCCGGCAATTCACGATAAAAGTCTATAAGTGTTCGTTTGGCTGTATTTGATGATTTTGCATTATCAATATTCTCTTTAACTTCCTGGAACTCATCATCCTTGTTATAAAGAGTGATAGAAAGACGTCCCTGCTTACCGATTGAAGAAGAACCTCCTCCCAGTTTCCATGACAGAAATACAAGTTCGTGTTTGCGCTGTAATTCTGCAACAATTTTAGAACGTATTTCAGGGTCAAAAATCAAGGAATCAATATCATCGATTCCCTGGTACATTGTTCTGGCTTCCTTACGGATGTTTGTATTTTCGTTGTTTAAAGCCAGCTCCATAATCATTACCGAAATATATTCTGCAACTTTTGATTTTTCCATATATGAATTCAAGAGATTGCGAATTGCAATAAACATTTCGTTTGCACCGTCGGATTTACAGAACAGAGTAAGAATATACCAGTTCATAAGTCCAAGTCTGTTCAGAAATTTTTCTGACATCAAAAGATAAATATTTTTTTCTTCGGCAGAATAATCTTTATTACTCATAATTGACTTCCAGATAGGATCCAAAATGTTCTTTCTGGTTGCCTGAATAATACTTTCTTTATTTTGAAGTGTAGCACGCAACTGGCGATCACTCATTTTTGTCTGTTCATCAATTAATTTTGAAGGATTAGCTCTATTGTGTTTGCGTACACATTCACACTGAATTAAAGAAGCATAAACATCACGATCAAACTGTTTGTAAAGGATTGAAAAAACAATGACTTTTGATAAATCCATTACTTCCTGTCGTGAAGAAACAAACTCAGACATTGAAATTTCAATTTTAGAAATATAATCCACAAGAATCATACTCTGAAGTGACTGCGGAGAAAATTTATTCATTGAGATACCATATTCATCTACGTTATCCGCAAGTCTAAAACGTATGAGTTTTTTATTATGGCTCATAAAATTTGAAGCACCATTCTCTGTAAGAATAACTTTAAGAGGCAGTTCAATTATGAATTTTTTCGATGACGAGCTCATTTAATTCCTTCTGAAATTCAATTATGCAAAGTTAATTATACACAATAGGACTTGCATTGTAAACACTTAATTTATAAACTATTTACGGATGAATTCTAGAAAAAAAATACTCTATTCAATGATTTTTCTCTTCCATTTTTTGATGCTTCCTTTATGTGCCACTGGCAGAAAATCCGGAATTGAACTTTGTGATGAGTTATACAATATTCTGCGCAAACAAAATTATAATCCTCAAATACAAAATATCGTTTCTAATGGACAGAATCATTTTCCATACAATATCGTAATTTACAACAATAACAGCATAGAAAAAACAACCGAAAATCTTATCTTATTTTTTAATCTGGAAGAAATCTGCAATCAAAAAAAAATACTTTTTGATGTTGCTGACAAACTAAAAGAAGAGCCGATTAATTCAACGATAATTATTTCTTACAGTGAATACTCAATTCCTCAGGTAGAAAACACAATAAAAGGGTCAGAATGCTTTATTTCTACGCTTAATTCAAATGCAAATAATTTTGTTTATTTAATAAATCTATCAGCTGAAAAAAACTCTTTTGTCTGCGGAAATAAGGGAAAAACTGCCCCCTTCTGGATGGTAAAAAGCGTATTTACAGCTTATGCAAACCAAAATCTTACAAAAGACTTACCTCTTTATTATTTAAGCCAGTATTCTAAATACAGTTTTCTTACAGATGAACTTTTGCATAATTTTTTCTCTAATGATATTCCTGCTATTAAACTTGATTTTCACCTCGATTTTTTGTCGACCTACAAAGAAATTGATAAAATAACAAAAACAATCCTGAATCTGATAGATAATTATAAAAATGATTCGCATTCAGTAAATGATTATCATTCCTTTATGATTTCCTTATTCAATAAAACATTCTGGTTTTCAGAATACACTATTGTAAAAATCATTTTGATATTAACCTTCTCTATTCTTGCATTTGTATTTTTTATTGGATTTATTAATGCAAGACTAAAAAATCAAACCTGGACTGAAATAAGAAATAACTGGCATGTAATTCCCGCTACATTTTTGCTTTCTCTCGGCGGCTTTTTTTTAGGAAAACTTTTTTATTATCTTGCAAATAAAATACATCCTTTTTCCGGCACTGCTTACGGACTAATAATTATTCAGATTTTAATTTCAGGTGCATTAATTTCAACCTTTTATCTGATTGAAATGTTTTATTATAAAAGCTACAGCGGCAAATCAGTTGATTTTTTAATTTTGATAACTACGCTAAACAATCTGCTTCTTTTTACGATAATCGACATTTCTCTTTTCCCAATATTTTTTGCCATTTCAATTGCTGCAATTTTGTCACTAATTGTGAAGAAAAACTGGACTCATATAGTGCTTTTTGCATTTATAATAGCAATTTTCCTACCCTATATTTTTTATATTTATGATTATACGAACTATCAGGTTTTACGCCAGTTTTTTATGCACAGTAACTGGAGCTGCATTCTGCTATCTTTAGTTCTTCTTCCCCTTTATTTAATGCTTTTAAGAATATTTGCAGATATAAAGAAAACTTTTCCCAAAAGAAGAGTATTTGTAATTGCAATTTCATCAACCTATGTATTTTTTGTGATTGCCCTGTTTTCTTTAAATGCAATTTTCTTCACAAAAAATAACACATCAATCCCCTTAGTAAAGACAATTCCTGATGATTCCCTTTCAGTAAAAATCAGCTATCAGGATACAGCAATTTTTGGTAACATAATAAGAAATGTTAAAATCACCGCACCTGAAGATTCCGATTTTATTGAGTTTACAGTTTATGCCCAGGATGATAATCCAGTTTTATATTCAGACAATGAATATGAAATTATACAAAAAAATACAACAACCTTTTTAATCCCCTACAATCCACCAGAAGAATTGACTTTTGACTATGGAACTTCAGAAATCGAACAGACTCTTCAAGTTACAGTCTACAAACGCAGCAAGGAAAATTACGTCTATCATACAAAGCAAGAAAAATTAACAATTGAGAGCAAAAAGGACAGATGATAAAAATGCAAAAATCTTTTTTACATGTTGATTTAGACGCTTTTTTTGCTTCGGTAGAGCAGCTTGATCATCCCGAATACAGAGGAAAGCCTCTGATTATAGGCGGAAAACCAACAGACAAACGCAGTGTAGTTTCTACAGCCTCTTATGAAGCCAGAAAATACGGTGTACATTCTGCAATGCCTATTTATCAGGCTTACAAATTATGTCCAAATGGAATATTTATTCCAGGAAATATGAAAAGATATGCCGAACTGTCCTATCAAATCATGTCAATTTTCCATGATTATTCCCCTGACGTGAATCAAATGTCTATTGATGAAGCATTTATTGATTTAACTGGAACGGAAAAATTGTTTGGGCCGCCAGAAGAAACAGCAATTAGAATAAAAAAGCGTGTAAAGGAAGAAACCGGACTTACAGTCTCCTGCGGACTTGCACAGACAAAATATCTTGCAAAAATTGCTTCGGATATAAATAAACCAGATGGATTTTATCATGTCAAACCCGGTACAGAACAGGATTTTATGCTGAATCTTCCGCTCAAAAAAGTATTCGGTGTAGGAAAGAAAACTCTTGAAAATCTCAATTCCCACGGATTTTATAGCACCCGAGATATTTTTGAGAAGCAGCCCGAAACCCTTCAGTTTTTATTCGGAAAGAATATGGGTTCCTTTTTATACAATGCAGTCCGCGGTTTAGAAACAGAAACCTTTTCAAGAGAAACAAAATCTCATTCCTTGAGTGCAGAAACCACTTTTCCTGACGATATTTATGATATTTACACAGCAGAAACCACAATTCTTCAGCTTTGTCAGGGCGTTATGTTTCGTCTGCTAAGAGAAAACGGCTTTTCTAAAACTGTAATGATAAAAATCCGTTATGAAGATTTTACGACTGTTTCAATCCAGGAAACTTGTGAAAGAAATATTCTTACAACCGATATGTTCTACTCAATTGCCCGCCAGCTTTTTGAAAAAAAATATGATTACAAGCGGGGCTTAAGACTTCTGGGGGTCGGCTTTGAAAACATTACAGACAAAGAAAAAGACATTCAGCAGGAACTTTTTGATGACGGCAGCGAAAAAAAACAGGCAGTTGAAAGAGCTATTCTTAATTTAGAAAAAAAGCATCCGGAAATAAAAATCCAGAAAGCAAGACTACTCTAAAGGAGCAAAATATCCGCTCTCTGCCCTTCCACTGCGATTTAATAAATAAACTTCAATTTCCAGAGGCAAAAAGTTTTCTCCAAAGTTTGTTGGCAGCGAAGAAACATAAGACAACTGATAGATTCCGTTCGGCTGATTTATAATATCATTTACCACAGAAGAAAGACTTTCCGGACGATAAACATAATAAAGCTCGCCGCTTGTATTGGAAATCAGGTAATCATATTCAGAAGCAACTGCTTTTTGTGAAATCTGAACAAAAGAAAAACCAATAGTATTATTATTCAAATAAGACGACATTTCTGCCAGGGTATATTTTTCAAAAGAAGAAGAAGTGATAAGTCCATCTGAAATAAAAATAACAGAACGCTTTCGATCTGCATTTATTAAATCATTTATTGCCAGTCTTAAAGCTAAATCAATTGAAGTTTTCTTTGTTTCAGGATTTTTTAAGGATTCCAGATTAAAGTTTTTTACACCTTCAGGAGAGCCGACATATTCCAGAACAGGAATTGCACCGGCAGAAATAAGGCGCAGGGTATTGTTCGTTTTCATAGAAGCAGCAATTTCCTTTACGGCAGTCTCTATTTCGCCTTTAAAGCTTGAAGATGTAGAAGAGCGGTCTATAATGAGCGTAATATCTGCCCCGGAATTATTTGCCCCTGCCCCCACAAACTGCACTTGAGCTGCAGGGCGTTTATTTTCGCTAACATAAAAATTATTTGCCTGCAAACCTACAATTGGCTGACGATGGCGGTTTTCTACTTTAATTTCAAAGGTTACATTTGGAAAGGCTGAAGCATCGACATTTTCTATCTGAACAAATAATCCGCCTATAAGTTCCTGCATTTTGGACATAATATAGATTTCGTTTGAAACAAAATCAGAAACTATTACATTATTGTTTACGTCTTCAATTGCTGTTGTAACCCGGCTAGGGGCATTACCTGTCCTTGCGTACTCAAAAAGAGCGCCTGTATCAGCTTCAACACCAATCAGTTTATTCTGGTCACAAACTAAAAGTCCCTGCTGATAGATTTTGATTGCTTCTGGTTTTTCAAAAGTATTTTCTTCAACCAGCTGGCGTATAAAATTACCTGAACGGTCAAACTCATAAATACAGCCCTTATCTTCATCTGCAACAAAAATACTGTCATTGTAAACTGCAATTCCTGTAGGACATTTTAGCCCCGTAAAAGAAGTTGTTTTTGTTCCAAAATAAAAAAGCCCATTTCCTTCACTGTCAAAAACATCTACACGGCGGTTTCCAAAATCAGTAACATAAATACGTCCATAATCATCTTCTGCAAGATACTGTGGACCTACCATTTCACCAACTTTTCGTCCCTTTGAACCAATATATTTTTGAAATAATCCTTTTGAATCAAGAAGACTAAGACGATTGCCTGCACTTTCGCTTAAAAGTAGATTACCGTTTTTAAGATGGATTATATCCATTGGTCTGTCAAAACCTGTCAGAGGCCCCGTAATACGGTTTAAGACAAGTCCGTTCAGATTAATTTTTAAGAGTTCATTTGAATTATAAGCCGTCACCCACATTGTTCCGTCAGAATTAGGAAGAACAGAAACAGGTCCGCTGAAAATAAGATTGCCGTCAAGAAGACCAGAAAAGCTTCCTGCCTCAGAAAGGCGCATAAGCTTATCGGCTGAATCCCCGGTAATTCGTCTTTCGCGTACAATTTCAATTTTGTTCTGCAGTAAAAGTCCGCCATAACCGTTATTACTTGCAGTCTGCCAGTAAGACAGAGCCGAACCTTCCATTCCGGATTTATAATAAGAGTTTCCAAGCCATTCCAGAATTAAATTATCATCAGGAAGATAAGAAAGGGCTTTTTCAAATTGAACGATGGCTTCATTATAGGCACCTTTATAATAGGATTGTACTCCACGTCTAAACTCTTCTGCTGCAAAACCTTCTTCTGCGCTACGTATGCGGTTATCATAAGTATTCAAGCCTGCTGAATAAGTTGTCTGAGAAAAAGAATTATAAGCAATAAATAAAGCCGCTAAAATGAAAATTGATTTTTTTACCGTCGATTTTTTCATTTCCATTCAGTTCCCTCTAAAAGGTGCAAATGTTCTTTTATTATTTTATTGTTTTCATCAAGTTCAAGTGCCTGATTCAAATATTTTTTTGCATCATCATAAAGTCCAAGCTTAAAATATACCCAACCCAGCGAATCAAGACAGGCTGCAGATGATGGAGAAGCTTTTACCGCCTGCTTACATAAAGACAAGGCCCTGGTCAGATCCTGTTCCTGGCAGGCAAGTACATATCCAAGTCCATTCATGGAAGTGAGATTTTCCTTGTTTTGTCTTAAAGAAGCCTCGTAATATTCGATACATTTGTCGGTATCATTTTGTTCCCAGGCTATAAAGGCACTTGCTGCATATACAGAAGCCGTCATATAACCAGTTTCAAGAAGTTTACTCAATTCGAAATCTGCAAGACGTTTACGTCCAGACAAAGCGTAAATTACAGCAAGAAGGAATCTGCACTGTAATACGCGTTCAAGCTGAGTACCTGAAGTTACAATCTGTTCAAGATATAAAAGAGCATCATCATATTTCTGGAGTTTTGCATAACAAAGTCCAAGAAAATATGCTATTTCAAGTTTATCTGCACCAGAATCAGAAGGTAATGCAAGAAAAAAAGATAAAGCATTTGAATAATCCTGTTTTTTATAATATCTGATTCCTTCTGCCAAAATATTATCTGCCATATTCCCCTCCTAATCTCTGAGTACCACAGCTCCTTCAGCCGGAGTAACTTCGTAGCAATCTGCATGATAGCCGAAAATCTTTTCAAACTCAGAAAGCTTTGCTCTGAACTTTTCTTCATCACTGCTACGGATAATTGCATATAAACATCGACCAAAACCTTTTCCGGTAATACGTCCACAGGAAACAGATTTGGTTATCATTTCAAGATTAGGTTCAAGTTCATTTATTCGCTTTAAAATCCAGTCAATTTCAGGACAGGAGATTTCGTACAAATCACGCATACCTTCATGACTTAGATTAACTGCTCTTGAAAACTTAAAGAAATCATCCTTGGAAAGTCCGTCTACAGCGTTGAGCAGATACTCATGTTCCTTAATAATACATACAAGTCGACGACGTTCTTCCTCGGTAAGGGATTCAAGTTCTTCGTTAATATCGTTTATGTTATTGATATACTGCCAGCCACCGTAAACATTAGCCTTGTGTTCCTTTAAATCACCCATAAAAAGTGCATTTTGAGCTTCGTGAATTACATCTTCATTCCATAGGGAAACTCTGGGAACCTTTGTATCCACAAGGAAGATTTTTTTATTGCTGAAATTAAAAGGAACGTAATCCCAGGTATTTTTAGTATAATCTGTGATTATTAAATTATTCTTTTTAGAAAAAAGTGCGGCAAAATTATCGGCAAGCTAATTATTCTGCTGTAAAAAGCGTTTATTTCCTCTTTCCAACACCTGTAAAAGCTGACTGTCAGTAAAGGGAACATTAAACAATTCTTTTATTGCAAGTGCAGAAGCTGCTTTTATGGCAGTGGTAATTCCAAAGCCGGCAGAAGGAAGGATTTCGCTGTAAATACAAATATCCATTCCACCAAGATTGATGCCTGCAGAAATATAACCGTAAATAACTGATTTTATTGCATTTGCCCAGCGGTCTTCTTTTTTAAGTTTAAGAGAACCTATATTTGCCCGTTTGCGTTCATTCAGCTGATGAAAATAAAACTTTAAAACAGAATCATCTCTTTTTGACATGGATACATAAACAGGAAAGGTTATAGCCATTGAAAGAGTCTTATCTTTAAAAAACCAGGAGTGTTCGCCAATAAGATGAAATCTACTTGGCGCTTTTACAACAATATCAGGTAAAACCCCGTATTCAGTTTGATGAGTTTCATTTACAGTTTTCATAATTCAGGAGCCCACCCTTATGAAATTACTTTATTTTATTGCAATTTTTATGTATCAGCGTTATATTTCAAAATAAATACATTAAAAATATACTATAAAAATAATAATATAATGACCTTGATTTTACAAGTTTTTTATTCAATTTTTTCTGGCGTAATACTTTCTGCTGCAATTCCAAACGAAATATACAAGTTTGGTGAACCTCTTTTAACTTTTATTGCCCTGGTACCCTTTTATATTACAATACGATATTTTTGCAAAAACTACCGGCAGGCCTTCTGGTGTACCTTTATTCAGGTTTTAACTACGCATTTAATTTCTAGTTTCTGGCTTGCTTACTTTAAGGATTTTGCAATTTTCACTCTTGGAGCCTCAGCACTTGGAACTGCTTTAATTGGTGCCTGCATGGGTATCCTTTTTTATCTTCCTTACTCAAGAAATACCGGACTCAAAACCTGCAGGAAAAACTGGGATAACAGGATTTGTTCTGAATTGAATAATTTTGCACTTCAGAAGCCTTTTTACGAGCATACCTCTTTCAGGATTTTTTATTTTGCAGTTATATATACATTCTGGGAATGGGTAAAATCAAGCGGCTTTCTTGGTTATCCATGGGGAACCATTTCCAGCGCTATGTATAGATTTTCTTACTTTACTCAAATCGCGGCAATCACAGGAACTTATGGAATTACTTTTCTGACGGTTTTGTTCAACGCCCTTCTTGCTGAGGGGGCAATTCTTTTTCTACAGTCACAAAAAATACAATCCTGCAAGCTTCAGATTAAAAGAGATTTTTTCTTTGAACTTAAAAACTCCGCTGCTGTATTTATAATTTTGTTTGCGCTGAGTCTTTTTTATGGTTCCTATCAAATAAGTCTTAAACGAAGACCTGTAAAAACTCTTACGACAATTATGGTTCAGCAGAATCAAAATCCATGGAGTTCAAACAACGATGATGAAACAATCTTAAAATCAGAAGAATTAACGCAAAAGCAGATTGATTTACTTGAAAAAGAAGGTAAAAAACCCCAGCTTATTGTATGGAGCGAAGGAAGTCTTCTTAAAGCGATGCCGGACGCTTATGGCCATTACAAAAAATATCCTAAAGAAAAAAGCCTTGTTTCATTTATCAAAGAATGTAAAACTCCATTATTAACTGGTGGACCCTTGTTTATCTGGAATGATGATGGTGAAAGTGGAAAATACTATAATGGAGCTCATGTATTCGACGAAGAAGGAAATTACCGGGGAGCATACGCAAAGCTGCATCTTGTTCCTTTTGCGGAATCAATACCTGGAATAGACAATCCTAAAATAAAAGCATTGATGCTCAAAGTTGTTGGAATCTCCGCAGGCTGGCATAAGGGAAGAAAGCTTACCTATTTTGATATTCCCTGTTCCTTTTACGATGGTTATGACAAAAGCGATAAGCCTTTTGAAAGTGCGATTGAAACTATAAATATACAAATGTCACAAAGTCAGCAAAAGGAACTTGAAAGTAAAGGGCCGACAGTAAGAATCTGTACTCCTATTTGTTTTGATGATTCCTTTACGGATGTAATAAGACCACTCTTTTTGAATGGCTCAGAGCTTTTGATAAACATTACTGACGATTCCTGGTCTCTCAAGGATTCTAGCGAAATCCAGCATTTTGTTGTAGCTTCCTACAGAGCAATTGAATACAGAACAACAATGATACGCTCGGCAAATGCGGGCTATTCGGTAATATTAAATCCGACAGGTAAAATTATTGCAGACGAGCCCCTCTTTACAGATTATTCGCTCAATTTTGATGTACCGATTTATCAGAGAGTGCTTACCACTTATGCAGTATTCGGTAACTGGCTGCCTTATCTTTGTATAATAATCTCCTTCTTTACAGCAGTATTTATGTGCAAATCTTTTGTAAAATCTGACTATATTCCTAGCGAAAGAAAAATTAAAAAGAAAAAGCACAAAAAACATTCAAAGAAAAAATAATTTGTCAATAACTTGAAGTTACATTTCACGTTAATGCATAAAATTTTTTTTTGTCAAGAAAAATACTTTTTAAAAATTCCCGTTTTTTTTTGAAAAAACTCTTGTATTATCATATCTAGTGTTATATCATTATTTAACGCTATAAAAAAACGCTATATCTAATGTATAATAAAATGTACATACTAAAAGAGAGGAAATATGCGCTGTCCAAACTGCGGTAGCATGGATGATAAAGTGCTTGAATCACGAACCATGGCTAATGGTGAAAGTATAAGACGTCGAAGAGAATGTCTTAAATGCAGTTTCAGATTCACCAGCTATGAGCGAATTGATGAAAAACCCTTTATGGTCGTAAAAAGAGACGGAAGACGCCAGCCTTTTGATTCTACAAAACTTGGAAAAGGAATTGAAAGAGCACTTGAAAAACGTCCTGTTTCTACAACTACAGTAGAACAAATTACCAGTGATATTGAAGACTCAGCCATAAAAATGGCAAAAGAAGCCCGCGAAATAACAACGGCTGAACTCGGTGAATTAGTCCTTGAAAAACTATATTCAATCGACAAGGTGGCTTATATCAGATTCGCTTCGGTCTATAAGCACTTTGAAAATCTTGAGGAATTTATTACAGAAGTAAAAAGCATAAAAAAAAGGGGTGTCAATACGGACACAAAGGGGAAAACAGATGAGTAACCAATCAATATTTCCAGAATGGAGAAGTTTTTTGGGTTCCAGTTCAGATACTGAAACTAAAGGATTTATCAAATCAGTTGTAAAACGCTCTGGTGAAATTGCAGATTACGATCGCAAGAAAATTGAAAATGCGATTGAGAAAGCCATTGAAGCCGTTGAAAAACAGAAAGACCCTACACGTGCAGCTGCCTTGACTGATTTTGTAGAAGAAAAGCTCAGATTAAAGCTCGCCGGTGCAAGAGCTCATTCTATTCCGGCTATTGAAGAAATCCAGGATATTGTAGAAACAGTTCTTATTGAACAGAACGAAGTTGAAGTTGCAAAGGCTTATATTCTTTATCGTGCACGACATGAAGCTGTACGAGATGCTAAAAATCTCATGGTTGATATTAACAAGACTATGGACGGCTATCTTGGACAGAGCGACTGGCGCGTAAACGAAAACGCAAACGTAAACTTTTCTTTGGGTGGATTAATTCTTCATAACTCAGGAACAATCACAGCAAACTACTGGCTTAACAATATTTATTCAAAGGAAATTGCCGAGGCACACAAAAGTTGTGCTTTCCATATCCATGACCTTTCTATGTTCTCTGGTTATTGCGCAGGCTGGTCTTTGCGTCAGCTGATTACAGAAGGTCTTGGCGGAGTTCCAGATAAAATTACATCAACTCCGGCAACCCATCTTTCTACACTTGTAAACCAGATTGTAAACTTCCTTGGAATTATGCAGAACGAATGGGCAGGAGCTCAGGCATTCTCTTCATTTGATACTTACCTTGCTCCTTTTGTACGTGCTGATAATCTTACAGAAAAACAGGTTCGCCAGTGTATTCAGAGTTATATTTACGGTGTAAATACTCCAAGCCGCTGGGGTTCACAGGCTCCTTTCACAAATATCACGCTTGATTTGGTTTGTCCTGATGACTTGAAGAATAAAAAAGCTATCGTTGGCGGAAAAGAACAGGATTATACTTACGGTGACTGTCAGAAAGAAATGGATATAATCAACAAGGTATTCATTGAGCTTATGATTGAAGGTGATGCTGATGGACGTGGATTTGCCTACCCTATTCCTACTTACAATATTACCCGCGACTTCGACTGGAATTCAGAGATTTCTAAGCTGCTCTTTACTATGACAGCTCAATACGGTACACCAAACTTCCAGAACTTTGTTAATTCTGACTTGAATCCTTCTGATGTTCGTTCAATGTGCTGCCGACTCCAGCTTGATAAACGTGAACTGCGTCGTCGTGGTGGTGGTCTATTTGGTGCTGATGAATTTACAGGTTCTATTGGTGTTGTTACAATTAATATGCCTCAGATTGGCTATCTTGCAAAAAATGAAGAAGAATTTTTCAAGAGACTTGATTACCTCATGGATTTGGCAAAGGAAAGTCTCTGCATAAAGAGAAAGGTTATTCAGAAGCTTTATGACGGAGGATTATTCCCTTATACCCGCCGTTACCTTAAAACTCTTGTAAATCACTTTAATACAATCGGCTTGTGCGGTATGAATGATTGCTGTGTAAACTTCCTTGGTTCAGATATTTCTACACCAAAAGGAAAGGCATTTGCAGAAAAAGTTCTCACCCACATGCGCGAAAGAATTCAGGATTATCAGGAACAGACTGGTGATTTATTCAATCTTGAAGCTACTCCTGCTGAATCTACCTCTTACCGCCTTGCAAAACATGATAAGGAACAATTCCCTGATATCTTTACAAGCGGAACTACAGAACCATTCTACACAAACTCTTCACAGCTTCCTGTTGATTTCACTGCTGATGTATTTGAAGCTCTTGATTTGCAGGAATCTTTGCAGACAAAATACACTGGTGGTACTATGTTCCATGTATATATGGGTGAAGCCTTAAAAGACTGGAAGAGTTGTGCTGATCTCGTAAGAACTATTTCAAGCAAGTATAGAATTCCGTTCTTTACTATTTCTCCTACATACTCAATCTGTAAAGTTCATGGTTACCTTATTGGCCAGCAGTTTGAATGTCCAAAATGTAAGGCAGAAAAAGAAAAGGCTTTGAAAGCAAAGCTTAAGGCACTTGAAGCTGAAAAAGAAGCAATTCTTGCAGCTGAAAACAAATAAATGCTAAAGAATTTTTAATAAAATCCGAAATTTTTAGTGTCAAAACAATTGACAAACTATAAAACCTACACTATATTTAGTGTAGGTGAATAAATGACAAATCTGTAATGATTACAAAAAAAATCTTACAGAAGAAATAAAAAAGGGAGGAAAAATTATGGAAACAAAAAGAACCATTGCTGAAATCGACAGGGAAATTGCAGAAACCAAAATGGAACTGCAGAATGTTCACGGAACAGAAACAGAAGTTTACGCAAGAATTGTAGGTTACTACAGAGCCGTAAAACACTGGAACAAAGGAAAGAGAGACGAATTTGACCAGCGCAAAATGTTTACTCTCGAAGACAGCAAAGAATATGATATTACTGCTGTTGATACAATAAAAGCCGCAAAAGCAAAACCAGCAGCATCAACAAAAAAAGTATCAGAACCAACTGAAAGTGTTACTTTTGAAATGTATACAAGAAAAACCTGCCCTAACTGTCCTCCTGTAAAAGAGTTCATGTCTCATCTTGATATGGCTGGCCGTTCAATCGATGTAGATACAGACGAAGGTCTTGCAGAAGCAGCTAAAAAAGGTGTTTTTGCATCACCAACAGTTATTTTCTATAATGCCGCAGGCGTAGAGACAGCACGTTGCCATAACGTTGAAGAACTTGAAGCAGTTTTTTCACAGATTAAGGTAACCGCATAATAAATGATGGAATTACCATTAGGCAGACCTGCAGGTATTCTGATAAAAACCACATTGGTTGATTATCCAGGACACGTTGCAGGTTCTTTTTTTCTAAAAGGCTGTAATCTTCCATGCCCCTACTGTTACAATATAGGGC
>JAEEGH010015775.1_pt1 | contig 16355 bp, 10 predicted proteins | sample 9134181 | NCBI WGS metagenome assembly JAEEGH01 (sample SAMN16246544, study PRJNA631951) | gut metagenome | biome: gut microbiome; feature: rumen; material: DP-attached | host: Bos | place: Iran: Karaj | collected 2018-10
TTACGGGCGATGAACGAGGGGATGTAGTCCATAGGTCCTGGTCGGTACAGGGCGTTCATGGCAATCAGGTCTTCGAACACCGTGGGGTGCAGCTCGCGCAGGTACTTCTGCATACCTTGCGACTCGAACTGGAACGTACCTACGGTGCGGCCTTGCTGATAAAGTTCGTATGTCTTGGGGTCGTCGATGGGGATGGTGTCCAGATCCACATCGATGCCGCGTGTTCGCTTGATGTTGGCGCAGGCCTCCTTCAACTCCGACAGGGTTTTCAGACCCAGGAAGTCCATCTTGATCAATCCGGTAGATTCAATCACGTGTCCGTCGTACTGCGTACAGTTGGTCTTGGTGCCCTTAAAGTCGGGGTCATCGGCCGTTGATACGGGTACGTGGTCAGATATCGGGTCGCGACAGATAATGAATCCGCAGGCGTGGATACCAGTACCGCGCACGGTGCCCTCCAGCATCTTGGCATACTTCATGGTGTTGGCAATATGCGGGTCGGTAGATGCTTCGGCCTCCTGCAACTCGGGCACAGCCTTGATGGCGTTGGTCAGGTTCATCTTCGGCGTTTTGCCATCTACTTCGGGCAGTCGGTCGGGGATGGCCTTACACAGGGCGTTTGATATAGCCAGCGGCACATTCTCTACACGGGCTACGTCCTTGATCGAGTTCTTGGTAGCCATCGATGCGTAGGTGATGATATGCGCACAGTTCTCGTGGCCGTACTTATCCATTACCCACTTCAGCACTTTTCCGCGGCCGTCATCGTCGAAGTCGGTATCGATATCAGGCAGCGAGATACGGTCGGGGTTCAGGAAACGCTCAAACAGCAGGTCGTATTTCAGAGGGTCGATCTTGGTGATACCCAGGCAGTAGGCTACCACACTACCGGCAGCCGATCCACGACCGGGACCTACCATCACACCCAGCTCGTCGCGGGCCGAGTTGATAAAGTCCTGCACAATCAGGAAGTAGCCCGGGAAACCCATCGTCTTCATAATGTGCAGCTCGAATTTTACGCGCTCCTCAACATCCTTTGGTATAGGGCTGCCGTAGCGTCTCTCGGCTCCTTCGTAGGCCAGTTTGGCCAGGTAGTCGGCCTCGAACTTAATACGGTATATCTTGTCGTAGCCGCCCAGCTTCTTGATTTTCTTCTCGGCAGCCTCAGGGTCCAGCGGGTTCTCTCCGTTCTCATCGGTGGTAAACTCCTCAAACAGCTGCTGCTCGGTAAACTTCTGTCGCCACTCCTCCTCGGTTCCGAAGCTCTCGGGGATAGGGAAGAAGGGCATAATTGGGTCGGCATCCAAACTGTAGATCTCCACCTTATTCAGAATCTCAACGGTGTTGGCCAGCGCCTCGGGCACATCGCTGAAGATGTCGTTCATCTCCTGCTGGGTCTTGAACCACTCCTGCTTCGAGTACAGCATACGTGTGGGGTCGTCCAGGTCCTTACCCGTGGCCAGACACAACAGGTGGTCGTGGGCCTCGGCATTCTCCTTGTCCACAAAGTGGCTATCGTTGGTACACACCAGCTTTACGCCGTACTCCTTAGCCAGTTCAATCAGCACCTTGTTGGCCTGCTGCTGCAGGGGGAAGGTTTCGCGGTTGGCGCGAATGTTCGGGTCGGTCACCTCGTGGCGCTGCAGCTCCAGATAGTAGTCATCGCCCCACAGGTTCTTGTGCCACTCGATGGCTTTGCGGGCACCCTCGATGTCGCCTTTCAGGATTTTGGCAGGCACCTCGCCGGCAATACAGGCCGAGCACACAATCAGATCTTCGTGATACTTCTCCAACTGCTTGTGGTCGGTACGCGGACGGTTGTAGAAACCATCCACCCACGAGTTACTTACCAGCTTAATCAGGTTCTTGTAGCCATGCTCGTTCTTGGCCAGCACTATCAGGTGGTATCCACCCAGGTCTTCCTTGCCTTCTTTCAGCATCATGTCGCCTCGGCGTGCCACATACATCTCGCAACCAAAAATGGGCTTAAAAGGTTCAAGTCCGTCTTTTTTACGCTGTTTGTTCACACCGTTGCATATGTCGTGAAATTCCTTAATGCCGAACATGTCGCCGTGGTCGGTAATGGCCATACCCTTCATGCCATCGCCGATAGCTTTGTCTACAAGCTTTTTGATACTCGACTGTCCGTCGAGTATCGAGTAATATGTATGTACGTGCAGATGTACGAAATCTTCCATCGTTTTCTCTTGAAATGCTTATTTTTGTGGTCCAAAGTTACGCCGATTTTTCGAGATTACCAAAAGAAAAACGTGAAAAGTTTGTAATTCTCGTATAAAAGATGTACCTTTGCACCGGAAATAGAACAATCGAAATGTAACTAATGGGAGAAAGAATAAAGAAACTCAAGAAGATTAGAATTCACCGCGAGGGTACTAACGAGTTGACGCTCAGTGCCTTGGCGATTGTCGGCATAGGCTCATTACTGTGGTACGGATTGGACACAACCATTCCGTTCTGGATTTTTGTGGCTGTGTCTTTGACGGCGTGGTTTATCGCACTCAACTTTTATCGTTGCCCAATCCGCTATTTTAATGGCGATACCGATAAATTGGTGGTGGCTCCTGCCGACGGAAAGATTGTAGTGGTTGAGGAGGCCGAAGAGAATACCTATTTTCACGATAAGCGACTGATGATTTCGATTTTTATGAGTCCGCTTAACGTGCATGCCAACTGGTATCCGGTTGATGGTAAGGTAAAGTTCGTGAAGCACTTTAACGGCAACTATCACAAGGCTTGGCTGCCCAAGGCCAGCGAGGAGAACGAGCATGCCGACATTATGATTACCACTGCCGACGGTCAGGATATCCTGGTGCGCCAGATTGCTGGTGCCATGGCCCGTCGTATCGTTACTTACGCCAAGGATGGCGAGGAGTGCTATATCGACGAGCACCTGGGTTTTATTAAGTTAGGTTCGCGCGTAGATGTGTACCTGCCACTTACAGCCAAGGCTACCGTTACAATGGACCAGCCAACCACCGGCGATCAGACTGTCATCGCCAAGCTGGCGTAATGTCAATGTTCAATGTTCAATGGTCAATGTTCAATGATTAAGAAGCATATCCCTAACACGATAACCTGCTGCAACCTTATTTCGGGCTGCATAGCAACGCTGTACGCCTTCGAGGCTAACTTTGATATGGCGCTGCTGTTTATCATCATCGGTGCTGTATTCGATTTCTTTGATGGCATGAGTGCCCGTTTGCTGGGTGTTTCATCGCCTATCGGTAAGGAGCTCGATTCGCTGGCCGACGATATCACCTTTGGCTTTGCCCCATCGGCTATCGTGTTCAGTTATCTTTGCACCTTCCACACCCACTTGGTTTGGATGCCTTACCTGGCATTTGTGATGGCTGCTTTCTCGGCCTTGCGACTGGCCAAGTTTAATCTCGATGAGCGCCAGGCATTAGGCTTTATCGGTCTGCCCACACCTGCCAACGCGCTGTTCTGGGGTTCGCTGGTTTGCGGACTTACCGAGTACGAGGTAACCTTTGATGGTTTGGAGTGGATTATTCTGGTTGGAACCTTTATCAGCTGTTATCTGCTGATTGCTGAGATACCTATGTTTGCCCTCAAGTTTAAGCACTGGGGGTGGAAAGGCAACGAGATTAAGTACGTGTTTGTACTCTCGTGTGTACCCTTGTTACTCCTGTTGGGAGTAAGCGGCTTTGCGGCCATCATTGCATGGTACGTAGTGCTGTCGGAGTTTGCTAATGTAACTAAAAAGAAGTAAAAAGATGGTCTTTATGAAGACTTTTGTGGCCTTTATTGTGTTTGGCTTCATTGCCCTGGCTGTTATCGCTATCATCGTTATTAACGTGTTGTATCGCAACATGAAGCGTATGCGCGAGAATGTTGAGGATTATATGTACCGCCGCGGTCGTCGACAGGAGGCAAAGGAGCGTAACCCCTTTGGCGAGGATTATTTCAAGAGCAGTCGCAAGCCAGGCTCGCAGAGCGCTGGTAAGGGCGGTGCCAATGCACAAGGTGGACCACAATATAAAACCACCCGTAGAACAACTACGAGTGGTGGTGTAACTATTGTAGACGAGCGCCCCGATGAAAAAAAGATTTTTGAAAAGGGCGACGACGAATACGTTGAGTTTGAAGAGGTGAAGTAGTACCTTAGTTGTGAACTAAGGTACCAATCTGTTCGCCATCCATTACCTTTTTAAGATTGCCTACTACGTCCATGTTGAATACGTAGATGGGCAGGTTATTGTCCTGACACATGCAGATAGCTGTAAGGTCCATCACCTTCAGTCCGCGTGCCAGCACCTCTTTGTAGGTAATATCCTCGAACTTGGTAGCTGTAGGATCCTTCTCGGGGTCGGCAGTGTAGATACCATCCACGCGGGTGCCCTTCAGCATCACGTCGGCCTCAATCTCAATACCGCGCAGGCTGCTGCCAGTATCGGTGGTGAAGTAGGGCGAACCTGTACCGGCCGAGAAGATGCACACGTAGCCAGCCTCCATAGCCTCGATGGCCTTCCACTTGGTGTAGAACTCACCGATAGGCTCCATGCGGATAGCGGTAAGCACCTTGTTCTTAACACCCACAGCACCCAGAGCCGAGCTCAGTGCCAGCGAGTTGATAACGGTGGCGCACATACCCATCTGGTCGCCTTTTACACGGTCGAAACCCTTCTGTGAGCCCGAGAGTCCACGGAAGATGTTACCACCACCAATCACGATACCAATCTGCACGCCCATGCCTGCTATTTCCTTAATCTGATTGGCGTAGTCGCTCAATCTCTCAGGGTCGATACCGTAGCCCTGCTTGCCCATCAGGCTCTCGCCCGAAAGCTTTAACAGAATTCTCTTAAATCTTGCCATCTCTTTAATTTTACTATTTCACTATTTACTATTTTACCATTTAATGTTCAATGGTCAATGGTCAATGGTCAATGACAAAAACCACTTCCTTGAATCGGTACAGGTGTGCAATGCCGCTGGCATCCTGCAGCATCAGGCGGCCGTCGTCGGTAGTGCCAACCACGGTGGCCATAAAGCGCTTGCCGTTGGCTTCGAACGGGTGCAGTCCCTCGCGACGGTACAGACGGTTCATGTACGCCTGGTGTATGCCCTTGTTTTCGATGGCGCGTTGCAGTTCGTCGAGGAAAGCCGCCAACAGCTCGTCGCGATCGGTGTCGCGGCCAGTCAGTTGTTTGATCGATACAGGGTTGGGGGCATCGCTCACAAACACCGTCTGGTTCACATCCAGTCCGATGCCGATAATGCAATCCTTGATACGACGGCCTTCCAGTCGGTTCTCAATCAGCACGCCGCATATCTTCTTGTCGCCTACGTAAATGTCGTTAGGCCATTTTATTTCGGGTGTTTGCGGTATGTAGCGCTGCAAGGTGTTGCACAGGGCTACCGATACCATCTGGGTAATGATGAACTGTGTGCGTGCCGATACCTTCTGGGGGTGGATAAGCACCGAGAAAAGCAGGTTCTGGCCCCGCTCGCTCTCCCATGTGTTGGAGCCGCAACCCTTTCCAGCAGTCTGAAAATCAGCCACAACCACCATCACACCCTCGCCGTTTTCCTTCATCCAACGGTTGGTAGAATCGGTCTCATCAACGTGCACTATCTTAAATTCCATCATATTCCGAGTGCAAAGTTAGTTATTTTTAGGCACGAATTTCACGAATTTCACGAATTTTTTTATTATTTCGTGTTAATTCGCGTAATTCGTGCCTTATTTTATTTACCTTTGTAACATGATTAACGAAGAACAACAAAAAAAAGACGAACGCTACATGCAGATGGCGTTAGACGAGGCCCATTTGGCACTCGAGGCGGGCGAGATACCCATTGGTGCCGTGGTGGTGTGTAAGGATAGGGTAGTGTCGCGTGCGCACAACCTCACCGAAACGCTGTGCGATGTTACCGCCCATGCCGAGATGCAGGCCATTACTGCCGCTGCCAACACGCTGGGTGGCAAGTATCTTACCGAGTGTACACTGTATGTTACCGTTGAGCCCTGCACTATGTGTGCCGGTGCCATCGGTTGGGCGCAGATACCCCGTATTGTGTATGGTGCCCCCGACGATAAGCGTGGCTACCATCTGCTGGCTCCCCATGCATTCCATCCCAAGGCCCAGGTAACCCAGGGGGTGTTAGAGGACGAATGCCGCGAGCTGATGCAGAACTTCTTCAAGGCCAAACGCTAAGATTCTAACTGTAGCACTGTAGCGCTGTAGCGCACTGAAAAAAAATAGCGGGACTTGCTTTTTATGGCAAATCCCGCACTTCTTTTATGGTATTGATATTAAAAAGTTATTTTGCATCCTTAGTTGGGTCTCTGAAGGCATCGTTGTAGTCGGTCTCCCACTGTGGGATGGCCCATGTCCAGTTAGGATCGCTGGTCTTAACGGTTACAGCGATGGCAACAGATGCGCTACCACCCTTGGTAAGAGCCTTACGCGAAATCTCCTTGTTCCAACGCTTGTAGTCGCTGAAACCGAAGCCCTCGCCCCAAAGCTCCAGACGACGGTAGTTCACAATCTCGTCGAAAAGCTCCTCGCCTGTCTTCTCGCAGGTGTAGTTGGCATCACGTCCGGTCTTGGCATTCAGCTCAACCAGTGCAGCCTGTGCGGCAGCCTCGTTACCCAGGAAGTAGTTAGCCTCGGCCTCGATCAGTACCATCTCAGATGAGCGGATGAATGGCAGGTAGCCTACACCTGGAGTGTCGAATACGTAGAACTTGGTCTGTCCACCTACGTAGTAGTAACCAGGCTGGTATGGGCGGTCCATGCTGCTGGCAGCCGATGAGTTGTGACGGTTCTCAACCCAGGCGTCAACCTCGTTCCAAAGATCGTCGTTGCTGAATCCCATGATACCATAGCTCAGATAGTTGTTGTCGGCAACAGTTGCGTCGCTCAGGTCGAAGTTCTCGAACTTGTCAGGTGTAAGGAACAAGCCCTTACGAGCGTCGTTGTCGGGAATCTGGTTGGTCAGCTCGATGTCGATCGAACCGGCACCACAGGCAGTGTTGTTGGCATAGTAGCCGTTACAAGAGTACTGTGTACCGTAGCTCCAGTACCACATGTTCTCCTGAGCATCGCCGTAGCTACCGAAAATCCACTCGCTGGTTGGCTTGCAGAAACCGGCATAGTAATCGGCATTGCTCATCAGGGCATAACCCTTGCGAGCCAGAGGTGCGTGTGTAAGGGCTGTCTGATAGTCCTGCTTTGCCAGGGCAGCACGTGCGTAAACAGCGTGTGCTACGTTCTCGTTGGCAATCCAAATCTCGCTGGTACCACGGTTCATACCGCTCTGCTGGAACAGAGTGATAGCCTCGTCAAGATCCTTGTAAATCTGGGCATAGCACTCTGCCATAGTAGCCTGTGGCAGCTCGCCTGTTGACTCATCAAGGCGCAGACAGATACCCTTGGCACTGCCGTTGTCGCTGTCCTGCCAGCGTGGAGCATAGTAGTGCAGCAGCTTCTCGAAGCTGTAAGCACGGAATGTGAGTGCCGAAGCCTTCTCGAATTTCTTCATCGACTCTTCGCCAGTGGCGTCGTCGATACGAGCGATGATGGTGTTAGCCTGTCCTACCAAAGTATAATAGTAGAACCAGGGGTAAGCATCGTACGATGTGTTGTTACGCAGAGAGTACTGCAGGTTCATGATAGGAGCCCAACCCTGTGCGTAGTAGTTGTAGAAGTAGTCCTGACTGGCGTAGTTCTCGTACAGGGCGATGATGCGGTTCTCGCCGGCACAACCCTGATCCCAGGCGGCCTGCTGAGTGCTCATGGTTTTGGCAATACCATTCAGGGCCTTGTAGGCGTTCTCGGTTGTGGCTACAGCGTCATCAGCCGAAATCGACTCGGTAGGAGCGGTGTTCAGATAGTCCTCGCCACATGATACCAATGCGGGAGCGCTAACCAGCATGAAACCCGCCATGATGTTGCTAATATATTTTTTCATACTTCAATATTCCTTTAATAATCATTAGAAATTAACATTGAGTGAGAAGTTCCAAACGCGGGCTGTTACGTAGGTATCGTCCGAACCACCAGTAAAGTTGTACTGTGGGTTCATACCCTTGCGACCAGTCAGCGTGAAGAGGTTCTCAACACCAGCGGTAAGTGTGGCACCGTTGATACCTGCGTTCAGGCTGGTAAGCCACTTCTTAGGCAGACTGTACGACAGACTGATGTTCTTCATTACCAGGTACGATGCGCTTGTGAGCCAGCGGTCGCAGGTAGCGTTGTTCTTCGAACTCAGGTTGTAGTCCATGGCAGGCACACCGTTTGGATCAATGCGGTTGGCCGATGTCTCGGTCATACCCTCGGGCACACCGTTCCAAGCCTTCAGAGCATCCTTGTGCAGAGCCGAACCGCTCGACATGGCGTTGGTGCTCATCAGGGTCTGATAAGTGTAGTCGATGGTCTTACCACCCAGACTGTAGGTAGCCAGGAGGCTCAGTGTCAGGTCCTTCCATGATACGTTGCCGTGAACCGAACCGTAAACGGTAGGAGCAGCAGTGCCGTGGAAGTCGCGCTTGCCGTAAGCTGTATCGGTAGTATAGTCAACACCGTTGATGGTTACCAGCTCGCCCTGCTGGGCAGCAGTTTCCTTCTTCTCAGGATCGAGTGTGTAAAGTGAACGACCGGTCATCTGATCGACACCCTCGAAGTGATAGGTGTAGAAGTCGTACAGCGAACGACCCTCGGTGTAGTTGTGTACACCCGACAGGATGTTGTCGCCGTTAGGCAGCTTGATAATCTTGTTCTTGATGAATGTAGCGTCCAAACCTACGTTAACATTCCAGTCCTTCTTCTGCAGCACGTCGGCATCAACTGAGAGCTCGATACCGCGGTTGGCGATGGTACCGATGTTCTTGTTAACAGTCATGTTGTAGTAGTCCTCGTTGTAAGAGAATGAACCAGCTGACAGAGGCAGACGAACAGCAAAGAGCAGGTCCTTGTTGCGCTTGTCGAAGTAGCCGATGCTGAAGTTCATGCGACCGAACAGGCGACCCTCGATGGCTGCATCTACAGTCTGAGCAGTCTCCCACTTAATGTCATCGGCGCTCAGGCTCTGCTTCATCAGGGCGCTGTTACCACCGTTCTTCTCAATGTAGTAAAGCGCCTGGTAGCCATAGTAGTCTACACCGGCATCGTTACCCACCTCACCGTACGAGGCACGAACACGCAACTGGTTAACCCACTTTACAGTGCGCAGGAACTCCTCTTTCTTGGCATTCCAGGTAGCACCGAACGAGAAGAAGTTACCCCAGCGGTTGTTCTTGTGGAAACGCGACGAACCATCGCGGCGCAGCGATGCATCTACATAGTAGCGCTGATCGTAGTTATAACGTACACGAGCCAGGTACGACTCGGTAGCATACTCGTCGTTGTAACCATTCAGGTATGAGTTGGTCAGGAAGTTGTTCAGTACGTAGATACCGTCAACAGCCATATTGGTGTTCATACCCATGAAGTTCTCGGTCTGGTAGTGAGTGTTCTCGTGACCTACCATGGCATCGATGTGGTGATTGCCGTACTCGTGACCCCAGTTCAGCAGCTCCTGCATGGTGTAATCCTCGTACTCGTTGCTGTAGTTGCTCAGTCGTCCGCCGTTTGCAGCACCATCACCAATCTCGGGGTTGTTGTACTGCTGACGTGTAGATGAACGGTGCGACAGGTTACCCTTAACGGTTACCGAGAAGTCGTATGGCAGGTTCAGTGTCAGGTAAGCAGTACCGTTCAGTACGTTACGCTTACGTGTATCCTGGTCCTTGCGCAGCTCGTAAGCAATGTTACGGTTGTCAAGATAGTCAGATTTAGTATCATATACATACTCGCCATTCTGGTCGGTGGCAATGCTGCCGTCGGCGTTGTGGCTGTAGATAGGATAGATAGGTGCCATGTAACGGGCTGTGCTGAATGGGTTGCTATAAGCGCTACCCTTAGCATTGTCGTTAAAGTGGCGGGTTGAGATGGTACCATTCAGGTTTACACCAGCAGTAAAATACTTGTTAGGTGTAAAGGTAGAGTTTACGCGGGCTGTGTAGCGCTCGTAGTCGCTGCTGATAATGTAACCCTTCTCGTTCAGGTAACCTAACGATGCGTAAACGTTGGTCTTATCGTTAGTAAAGTTACCGCTCAGGATGTACTCCTGACGCTGACCGGTACGCTCAATGTTGTCCTCCCAGTCCAGGTCGGTGTAGCCATCCAGTACGTTAGCCACAATGTTGCCGTCGGCATCGAACAGCTGGTCGCTGGCACGGTCCCAGATGTTCTGGTGCATCACGTCGCTAGCCAGGTGGGCGCTGGCATAAGCCTTAGCCTCGTCCTCGCTCAAGCCCATCGAACCGGTCATAGCCCAGTTCTTCATGGCCTTCCACGATGTCTCCATGTAGTCGTTCACACCCAATCGGTCGTACTCCTTGATACCACGGTTGTAGAAACCATGGTTAATCTTCAGGTCGATAGATGAGTTACCCTCGTGCGAAACACCGCTCTTGGTGGTGATGATAACCACACCAGCCGATGCACGGTTACCGTACAGGGCTGCAGATGCAGCATCCTTCAGTACCGACATGGTCTTGATATCCTCGGGGTTCAGATCGGCAATGTTACCGTTATAGATAATACCATCTACTACGTAGAGTGGGGTGTTCGAGCCGTTGAGCGAACCGATACCACGAATGCGGATGGTAGGCTCGGCACCAGGCTCACCGTATGTGTTGTTAACCTGTACGCCAGGGGCAGCACCCTCAAGTGCACTGGTAACGTTCGAGGTAATACGCTTCTCGATCACCTTCTGGTCAACGGTCGAAACCGAACCGGTAATACTCTGCTTCTTGGCAGTACCGTAAGCCACAACTACCACCTCTTCGAGTGTCTCGGTGTCGGGCTTCATCATTACGCGCATACCGTTAACGGCCTTCAAGGTCTCGGTCTTGCAGCCCAGGTAGGTAATCTCAATCATGTCCTTACCCTCGGGCATGGTTACAGTAAACTGTCCGTCATAGTCTGTGATGGCGCCAGTACCTGCACCCACAATCTTGATGGTAGCGCCGATAATGGGCTCACCATCCTCCTGTGAGAGTACTGTACCTGTAACTTTTGTCTGTGCCAGCGCTGTTCCCACAAAAAGGAACAGACTGACGATGAACATCGTTAGTCGTTGTTTCATAAAAATCTCTCTTTTTAATAATTATATGTTATACCTGTAGTCTCAATCTCTTCCTTTTTTTGGACATAAGGTCCCGTTTCGGGCCTGCAAAATTACTGTATATTATTATAATGGGCAAATAATTTTATCAAAATGGGGCTATTTTCTAACATATTTTAACCATTTTAATACAAATGGTATTCAAAAATACAATCTGAAAGCAGTTTTTTGCGGTTAACTTACACTTTGCTCAGCTAAGGTTGGTTTTTGATATTAAATTGTTATGCACAAAATATGCAATAATAACAAATCCCCTCACCGGTTAGCGAAGGGATTATTTTTATCTGTAGCACTGTAGCGCGTAGCAGGCTATTCTGCATTCTTTAGCTCCATGCTCTTCCAATTTGGTAATCGCTGATTGCCAAATTTCATTTGATTGATTATCAGATGTTTGTAATTTTGCGGTCGTTGTCCGCAAAATCTCATGATATAGAATTTTCTGCGTTTGTAATTTGGCGGATGTCGTCCGCCATTATTTCTAAACGTACCGAATTTGTGATAATTAAATTCGTGTTGTATGGCACAAAAAATCGCGGGGTTGCTTTGGATGGCAAACCCCGCGAAATGTTTATAACTTTTAAAAAGTGGGATTACTTAGGGAGATTAGATGCCCAACCCTCGTTCTGTGTTACACCAAAGTTTGCATTGATCTCATCGTTAGGGATGGGGAATACAAATTCAGAGATGTTGAAATTGTTAGAACGGAACAGGATCTTAGGTGCATTGTAGGCCTCTACCTGAGCGGGATCGCCCCAGCGGCGCAGGTCGTACAGGCGCAGACCCTCCTGGAAGAGTTCGCGTGCGCGCTCGTCCTTCAGGAATGTGTAGAGATCGGCAGCGGTGCTGGGCAGATCGGCTGTTGTAGCAATGGCTGTGTTACGCTTAGCTACGGGCAGCAGAGCCTCCTGAGCCTTGGCTACGTCGTTCTTCTTGATGTAGCTCTCTGCGATAATCAGATACATCTCAGGAGCGTTAATCAGGTAGTTGGTGGCGTGGGCAGGGTTGCCTGAACCGTAAGAAGCGAACTTACCACCAGCGAATACAGGGGCAGTCTCGGTTGAGCTTGCGTCCATGCCCATGATGGCATTACGTACGTCGGTGTCGGCATACATAGCCAGCAGCTTGGGGCTTGGGCTGAAGTTGTAGGTAGTCCACAGTGTACCGCAAGAGTTGGCACTCCAGTTCTGACTGGCGTTGATGTCGAGATAGAACATGCTCTCGGTGTTTGAGCTTCCGCCGTTGTACAGAGCCTTGTAGTCGGCCTTTGTATAGGCAAGTGCAGGTGTACCGGCATCGCTCAGGGCTGCCTTAGCGCTGCTGATAGCACCATCCCAGTTCTCCATATAAAGGTATGTACGTGCCAGCAGACCCTCGACAGCTGCTACACCAAAGTAGCACTTGTCGCCACGGTCGCCACCGGCAGCAGCGAAGTACTCCAGCGACTTCTTCAGGTCGCTCACAATCATATTGTAGCTGTCGCCTACAGTGGCGCGGCTAACCTCAGTGAAGGCAGGGATAGGAGTGTCGCTGATAACGATTCCGGGCTTGGCCGAGAAATCGTTGCCATTAACCTTGATCTGATGTGCGAAAACGTTCACCAGCTTTAGGTTTGCATATGCACGCAGGGCGTAAGCCTCGGCGCGGCACAGGTCGAGTGTCTTCTTGTCGTCGGCAGTAGCGTCGGCATAAAGCTTGTCGGCTGCTACAATCACGCGGGCTGAGTTGTCAACAATCTTGTAACCATACTCCCAGATGTAGCTGAGATACGACTCTGTGTCCTGGAATGTGTACTGGTAGATCTTGTCCCAGTGACCGGTCTTGGTGTTCCAGTATGAGATGTCGGTTGGAACGTCGCCGATAGTGGTTGCGAAGTTACCTGCAAAATATCTTTCGAAAAGGTTGTAATATACGCCACCCAATGCGGTTGAAACATTGCTTGTGCTTGAAAGACCTGTTTCTACATCGATACCTTTGTAGTATTTGGTCTCAAGGAAGTCATCACCGCAGCTAACAAATCCCATTGTCAGGGTGAGTGCCATGGCACCTGTTATAATTTTATTTTTCATATTGTTATCTTCTTATTAATTAGAAAGTAATTTGAACACCAGCTACATAAGTAGAAACTGCAGGATACTGCCATGCAATAACACCGCTCTCAAATGTCTCAGGGTTGTAACCTACGAAGTCGCTTGCAGCCCAAGTGTGGAGGTTGTCGCAAGAGATATAGATGCGAGCCTTCTCGATCAGAGCCTTTGTTGTGATGCTCTTTGGCAGTGTGTAACCAACAGATACGTTGCTCAGGCGCAGGAAGTTGCCGCTGTAGAGGAAACGTGTTGAGTTCTGAGTGCTGCTATATGGATCGCCGTAGATGTACTGTGGGTACTTGGCATTCTTGTTGTCCTCGGTCCAAGAGTTCAGGGCAACGTCCTCGAGTGGGGTGCGGAACGACATACCGAAACCGGTGAAGCGAGCACCTGAATCGAATACCTTGCCACCCAGACGGTAGTTGAAGGTCATGCTGGCGTCGAAGTCCTTCCATGTTACTGTTGTGCCGAATCCACCGAATACCTTAGGATCGGCCGAACCTACGTAGCGCTTGGCTGCCTCGGTGTAGTTCTCGGTCAGCTCGTCGCCCTCTGCGTTCTTGTACCACTGTGCTCTACCATTCTCAGGGTTAACACCTGCATACTCCTTCATGTAGAACTGACGGTAGGGGTGACCAGCCTCGATGATGGTGTATGAACCCTCGATAGGCTTGTCGGTAGAGAGAGCCAGAACCTTGTTCTTGTTCCATGTCAGGTTGGCATAAGCGGTCCAGTTAAGATCCTTGTTGCGAAGGATGGTACCGTTGATCGACAGCTCGATACCGCTGTTGCGGATAGAACCGATGTTCTGATATGTCTCGGTCATACCGGTAGTTCTTGACAGGGGAACCTTGAACAGGGCGTCGGTAGTCTTCTCGTTATAGTAGTCCAATGTAACGTTCAAACGGTTGAAGAACTGGAGGTCAACACCAACGTCGAACTTCTTAGAAACCTCCCATGTGAGCTCTGAGTTAGAGATCGACTCTGGAGTCATACCTGATGCACCGTGGTAGTTGCTACCTGATACATAGAAACCACGTGCTGCATAGAAACCGATATCCTGGTTACCTACAGTACCGTAAGATACGCGGAATGTACCGTTGGTAAGGGTGTTGTTGCCCTCAAGGAACTTCTCGCCGGTGAAGCGCCATTTGCCACCTACCGACCAGAATGTACCCCAACGCTTGTTAGAGCCGAATACTGAAGAACCGTCGTGACGGAGTGAGGCTGACAGATAGTACTTGTCGGCGAAAGAGTAGTGAGCATCGCCGAAGTATGATGCCAGACGAGCCTCTTTCTTGTAGTACTCAGAGTCGCTCCAGTGACCTACGGTCGACAGGTCTCTCATACCGGCAGATGCGAATGGGAAGTTGTCACCGTTGTAGTACTCATACCAGTAATCCTTGCGCTGCATCTCCTGACCCAGCATCAGGCTGAGGTTGTGCTGCTGGCCGAAGGTGTAGTTCCAACCCAGGATGTTGTTCCATGTAAGTGTGGTGGTCTGCGAGTTGTACTGCTGACCGAGACCGGGATAGTCCATACCCTGTGGGTTGTAGATAGCGCTCCAGTACTGATACTGGCGCAGGCCATAGATGTTGGCACCGAATGTGCTCTTGAAGTAGATACCCTTGCCGAAGTCAACCTGCAGGTATGGGCTTACGCTCAGGGTTGTTGTCTTATCCTCGTTGATGTCGCCGAGCTCCTTGTCCCATACAGCAAATGGGTTGTAAGAGTCAACGTTCGAATATGTTCCGTCCTCGTTGTAAACGGGGTAGAAAGGCTGCATTGAGCTGATGGCACCTACAGTGGCATTGGTGAACGAACCACTAGTTGACTGTGAGAAGCCGTTCTTGATAGAGTGAGCGTACGACAGGTTGGCACCAAACTTGAACATCTTGAACTTGCTGTTGACGTTGATGCGGCCAGAGTAGCGCTTAAAGTCGGATGCGATGATAATACCCTTAGTGTCCAGGTAGCCTGCGCTAACATAGTAGTTGGTGTCGCCGGTCTGGCCACTGATGTTGATGTTATAATCCTGGTAGTAACCCTTGCGCGAAATCTCGTCCATCCAGTCGGTGCTGGTCTTACCGTCCCACTCGTACATAGCGGTCAGGTCGGCAATACGGGCTTCCTTGGTACCACCGTAGCGTGCCACGTAACCGTCGGCATACAGGCTCATGGTCTGCTCGGCATTGGCAAACTTCATGTTGTTGTTGGCCATGGCAGTAAAACCCTGCTTGATGTCTACATTTACGTTGTGGCGGCCCTGGGCACCCTTCTTGGTGGTGATCACGATCACACCGTTACCGGCGCGTGCACCGTAGATAGCGGTAGCGGCAGCGTCCTTCAGTACGGTAACGCTCTCGATATCACTTGGGTTGATAGATGCCATTGGGTCGGTGGCGTTGTTAGAGCTGCTGCTCATGGTGTCGTAGTCTGAGTTCACAGGTACACCGTCGATCACGTATAGTGGCTGTGTGCCTGAGTTCAGCGAGGCGCGACCACGAACGTAAACCGAACCCCATGTACCAGGCATGCTTGATGAGTTGTTCATCTGTACACCTGTGATGGTTCCCTCGAGTGCCTTCACAAAGTTGGCATCGCTCTTCTTCTCTACTACTGCGCCGTCAACCTTCGAGGCGGCACCTGTGAACGAAGCCTTGCGCTGCGAACCGTAACCGGTCACAACCACCTCGTCAACCACCTGAGCGTCGGTCTTCAGGAAAACGCGCATGTTGGCCTTGGCCTTAACGGTCTTGCTCTGGTAGCCTAGATAGCTCACTTCGAGCTGATCCTTGCCCTCGGGCATGGCTACGGTGAATCGTCCGTTCACGTCGGTCAACATACCTGTACTTGTACCAACCACTTTAACGGCAGCACCGATGATGGGCTGTCCGTCTTCCTGTGAGAGTACTGTACCAGTAACTTTTGTCTGTGCCAGCGCTGTGCCTACAAAAAGGAACAAGCTGACGAAAAACAACGTTAGTCTTTGTTTCATAAAATTCTCTCTTTTGTTAATTAATAATGTTTATAACTTTAAAATTCTCTCTTTCAAAT
>JAEEGH010015776.1_pt1 | contig 16355 bp, 13 predicted proteins | sample 9134181 | NCBI WGS metagenome assembly JAEEGH01 (sample SAMN16246544, study PRJNA631951) | gut metagenome | biome: gut microbiome; feature: rumen; material: DP-attached | host: Bos | place: Iran: Karaj | collected 2018-10
AGGGTCTTGGCCAATCCCTGCCGTTCGGCCTCGATGCACTTGACGGTGGGAGGGAGCTGGCAGTGGTCTCCCGCGAGGATGACGCGGTCGGCCTTGAGGATGGCGGCCCAGCAGGCGGCTTCGAAGGCCTGGGCGGCCTCGTCGATGAAGAGCGTGGAGAAGTGCCGACGCTCCAGCACCCGGGCGGCCGAACCAATCAGTGTGCAGGCGATGACGCGGTTGCGGGCGAAGAGGTCTTCGTTGATGGTGATTTCGAGCTGCGTGCGGCAACTGCGCAGGCGGTTGAGCCGGACCTGGGCCGTGCGCCGTTCGTCGGGCTTGGCATGTCGCGACGAGAGCTTGGCGATGGTCTCACGCTCGGCGCGGCGTATGGCCCACAGGTCCTGATAGTCGGGGTGTGCCTCGTACTGCCGTTCGTAGGTCGCGTCGAGCAGGCTGTCACTCACTCGCAGCGGGTTGCCCACGCGAAGCACGCTGATGCCGCGTGCAAGCAGCTGTTCGGCAATCCAATCGACGGCGGCGTTGCTCTGGGCGCACACCATGACCTGCGTCTCGCGCTTCAGGATTTCGCCGATGGCCTCGACCAGTGTCGTCGTCTTGCCTGTCCCCGGAGGGCCGTGTACGATGGCCACCTCGCGGGCGTTGACCACCTTCATCACCGCCTTCTGTTGCGACGGGTTGAGCCACGGGAAGGAGATGGGCAGCTCCGTGCGGAAGGAGGGCTCTTTTTGGCCGATGAGGATGTCCCGCATCGCGAGAATCTTCGGGTCGTCCGTCTCCTGGAGCGTGTGGATGGCTCCGCGCATCACCATGTGGCTGGTCGCGTCGAACGAGAGCTGGACACCCAGCCGTCCGTCGCGGGCATATTGGCGCAGGACATCGGCCACCTTCATTGACGGGATGACAATCCTCATGCGCTGGTCCTGGACGCGCGAAATCTGGCATTGCCACGGCAGGAATATCGGTTTGGCTGTGTCATTGGCCGATGTCCCGTCTTCGTCCGTGTAGAAGAACGCCACGGGGCGGCCGGGTTCGAACTCGTGGTCGATGGCCTCCTGGTCGGCGGTGTCGCGCTGGTTGGAGATGTGGATGACAATCTGGTTGAGCGCGTCGTAGCGTGTCTCGCCGCAGGCTATCGGATACCAGCACTTGCCTTGCTTGATGCGCCGCTGGATGCCGATGCTCCGCGAGAGCTCCTCGAACTCATGCTTCTCGTATTCGTATTCCATGGCGAGCAGGCGTTCCTGCTCGGCCAGATGCTGGGATATAGTCATAGGAAAATCAGTTCTGGAGGTCAAGGATCATGCCGTATTCGATGCGGCGGCTCTGGTGCGGGTAGTAGGGCATGAGGAACATGTCGTTGGTCACGGCATTCTCCAGCATGTTGTGGACGGTGAGGAAGAACTTGATGCGCTTCAGGTTGCAGTTCACATAGCCGTTGAGCAGGGGATAGTTGCCGCATTTGATGTCGTGCTGGATGCAGAACTGCTGGGTGGCGGGCTGGTAGGCCGGCGCATAGTAGGCCGTGTGATAGTAGCCGGCGACTCCGGCTTGTATGGCCAATGTCCTTGCGATGCGGAAGTGGAACGAAAGGTCGGTCTCGACGCTCACGTTGGGCAGGGGGAGCACCTCGTCGTCGGTCGAGGTCTGGATCAGGACGGCGTTGTCCCATTGCAGCCACTTGCCGGCACGCAGGCCTTGACGCAGCTCCAGGGCGAAGACGTCCATCTGCTTGTCGAACTGGTGCGGAAGTCCATCGGCCCCGAAAAAGTGGAAGTTGTTGATGTGTTCGATGCCGACGCGGATGCCCGACCGTGTGCGCGGGTAGAGGAGACGGCCCTCGATGCGCACCTGCTGCTCGCGGTCGAAGTTGTTGCTCCAGCGGAAGTGGTTGCTGAAGTAATGGTCCAGGAGGTAGGAGACGCGGCTGTTGCGGAATGCGCCATTGGCCATAAAAATCACACTGTCGGCCGAACCGAGCGGGATGACCATCTGCACCTTGCCGTTGATGTCCACGTCGCCCGCCTTGTCACCCGAGATGGCCGTGCGGGCCGTGGCATCGACCGTGAAGAGCGACGAGAGATGTCGGCTCAGCTGGCCGCCTGCCCAGACGTTGTTGGAATAGTGGCTGCGGCCGATGTAGCTGAAGTCCAGCGTGTCCTGCAACATCGTGTAGTGCTGCCTCTCGTAGCCGATGAAGCCGCTGAGCGAGAACTGGGAGAACTTGCTGAACCCCTCGTTCAGGCGGATGCCGGCATAGGTCGAGAAGTTGCGGTAGGTGGTCGAGTCGTGGGTGGCCAATGTGTCGCAATAGCTGTTGCGGAAGACGCCGCCCTCCGAGATGTCGGCCCCCTCGTCCATGCGGAAATTGTGGTGCAGGTACTCGAAGTCGATGTTGTGGAAGATGGAGGCCACGGGCACGAATTCGTCCCACACGGTCGAGTCGCCCGGCTCGGTGCGCTCCTCCCATCGGCCCAGGTCATAGCTGTGCTGGAAGTGCACCTGACGCTGGTCGGTATCGTTCCACGTGTTCACCAGATTGGTGGGCATGTTCTTCGGGTCGGTGAAGTTGTCCTTGTAGTTGTCCGGATAGAGCACATAGCCGCGGTCACTGATGCCGCCGTTCTCCTGATTGGCCAACTTGCTGAGCGTGAAGGCCAGATAGGCCTTGTACTGGTCGCTCTCGTAATAGCCGTAGCTGTTCCACTTGAGCGGCTTGGTCGAGCTGGCCGGATACTCGCCGCGGGCATAGACGTAATCCAGGTTCGTGCCGATGCCCACCTGCCGGTTGAAGTTGCCGAAGAAGTTGATTTTCAGATGGTCATTGGCCTGAAGACCGCCCCCCTCCTTCGAGTAGCTCAACACCGTACAGGGCAGCTGGCTGTTGTAGAAGATCTGCTGCGACGGGTCATGGCGGAACAGGTTATAGGCATTGGCAAAAATAAAGTCATGGCCCGTGCGCCGGTCGAAGAAGGCCTCCACCTGGTGCGGGCTGTAGAGGTTGCCCGTGTGGGTGATGGCCAATGCCTTGCTCTCCATGCTCTGCCGGTTGCCCAACCCGAGATATGACGTGTCGGGCCGTACAGGCATGACAAGCCCCGTCAACGGATTCATGACCCAGCATCGGCGCGCGTCCGAACGTGGCACGCACGGGTCCTCCTTGACAGAGTCGCTCTCCTGTCGGGAATCATTCCGCGAGCCGGCGTCCGTCGGTGCAGTTTGGGCTATGGCCAATGCGGGCGCGCACGCGAATATCAAAAAGTATATAAATATACGGTTCTTCAATTTCATAGCCGCAAAGATACACACCTTTCGCGAATTATCCAAAAAAAACACCCAATTTCAAAAATTTTTCACATTTCGCGCCCAAAAGCCCTTCTCGCTGTTAATTATTACTAAATGCAATCTATTTTTCAGATGAAAAACTTTCAAATGTTAAACATTTAAGTTAAATTTGCACCCGAAAGTTAAAATGCTATGCGAAAATCCACCATTTGGTACATATCCGTTGCCCTGTTCATTGCCCTGGTCGGCCTGATTGCTATCCAATTTGCCTATCTGGACGAAATCCTGGCCAGCCGAAAAGACCAGTTCAACCATGTGGTAAACCGTGCGCTTATCGCCGTGAGCCGCCAACTGGAACGAGAGGAGACTCGCGCGTATATAGATGAGAATTTTGACGAAGACCAGCGTGACGCGCTCGAACAGATGTTCCACGACGATGACGAGCCCGGCCTTCCGCCCTCGCGGACCACTCAGTTCAGCTACCAGCACAGCAAGGTCACGCTGAAGAATCCCGACGGCTCGGTGCAGACTTTCGAGTTCAACGGCATCGACACCATCACCCAGTTCCACCTGCGTCCGCGTGGGGGCAACAACATCCAGAGCCGCCAGAAATCGCGCCAGGAGATGCTCCTGCGGCAGTATCTGCACCAGAAGGATGTGTTCGACGACGTCATCTTCCGCATCATGATGAAGAACAATGACCGTCCCATCCTGGAGCGCGTCGATATAGAGCAGCTGCGTGACCTCATCGCCAAGAACCTCCAACGGGACGGCTACGACCTGCCGTTTGAATTCAGCCTGGTCGATAAGGATGGCCGCACGGCCTATCAGTCGCCCGGTTATAAGGCCGATGTCGCAGAACGCGAGGGCAGTTTCATGCAGATCCTGTTCGAGGGCCATGGTCCCGATGTCCCGCACCTGCAGATGCGCTACAACTACATCGAAGTCTATTTCCCCAGTTCCCAGCGTTTCCTGCTCCGGTCGGGCTTGAACTTCATGGTGCCCTCATTCTTCTTCACCGCTCTGGTGCTCTTCATGTTCATTTTCGTGATTGTGGCCGTCTTCCGTAGCAAGAAGCTGAGCGAGATGAAGAACGATTTCGTGAACAACATGACGCATGAGTTCAAGACGCCGATTTCAAGTATATCATTGGCCGCCCAGATGCTCAATGACCCGTCGGTCAACAAGTCGCCCGACATGGTGAAACGCCTGACGGGTGTCATCGACGACGAGACGAAGCGCCTGCGTTTCCAGGTCGAGAAGGTGTTGCAGATGTCAATGTTCGACCGCCAGCGCACCAACTTGAAACAGAAGGAGCTGAGCGTCAATGCCCTGGTCGATGGCGTGGTCAATACCTTCACCATCAAGGTCGAGAAGGCGGGCGGTACCATCGAGGCCGAGCTGAATGCCGAAGACGACATCTGTTTCGTCGATGAGATGCACTTTACCAATGTGATTTTCAACCTGTTGGACAATGCCTATAAATACGCACGCGAGGATGTGCCGCTCCATCTCAAGGTGACTACGGCCAATCCCGACGACAAGCATCTGGAAATCCGTGTGCAGGACAACGGCATCGGCATCGAAAAGGAAAACTTGAAACGGATTTTCGAGAAATTCTACCGCGTTCCGACGGGTAACCTGCACAATGTCAAGGGTTTCGGTCTCGGTCTTGCCTATGTCTGGAAGATTGTCACCGACCACGGTGGCCACATAAAGGCGGAGTCTGTCTTCGGCCGCGGCACGACGTTCATCATCAACATCCCGCTCATCGGGTAAAAGATGACCCCACCCCAGCCCTCCCGGGGAGTTAGGAAACAAGAAGTAAGAAATAAGAGTTGACTGCTGGAGCAAACGTTCCTTTCTCCTTGCCCCTCGCTGAACGATTATCAATCGTTCTGTTCGCTGCGAGGACCCTTTCACTTCTCTTTCACTTCCTTTTCACTCCCCTTAAGAGCCCTTAAAACTCATTCACTCCCATTCGATACATTTAATAATAACAGAATAAAACAAGAATTTATGGCACTAACCAACAAAGAATTGAAGCTTCGCATCCTCCTTTGCGAAGACGACGAGAACCTCGGAATGCTCCTGCGCGAATACGTTCAGGCCAAGGGTTTTAACTGCGACCTCTACGGCGACGGCGACGCCGGTTTCAAGGCGTTCTTGAAGGGGCGTTACGATTTCTGCATCCTCGACGTCATGATGCCCAAGAAGGACGGTTTCACGATGGCCGCCGAAATCCGCGCCATCAACCAGGACATCCCGATCATCTTCCTCACGGCCAAGAGCCTCAAGGAGGACGTACTGGAGGGCTTTAAGATCGGCGGTGACGACTATATCACCAAGCCATTCTCGATGGAGGAGCTCCTGTCGCGCATTGAGGCCATCCTGCGCCGCGTCAAGGGCAACAAGGGCAAGGACATCGTCGCCTACCGTTTCGGCAGCTTCTATTTCGACGTGACCAAACAGCAGCTCTCCAACGGCAGCGACGTCACCAAACTCACGACGAAGGAGAGTGACCTGCTCAGTCTCCTCTGTTCGCACGCCAACGACATCCTGGAACGCAACTATGCGCTGAAGACCATCTGGGCCGATGACAACTATTTCAACGCCCGCTCGATGGACGTCTATATCACCAAGCTGCGCAAGCACCTGAAGGATGATCCTTCGCTCGAGATCATCAACATCCACGGACGCGGCTACAAGCTCGTCTGCTCGAAGATTGAAGTGGAGACCAAGTGAGCGTAACGATGGGGCGCGGGCAAAAAGAATCCCACCCAGAACAGGGTGGGAATCAAGGGCCGCTTACCGGCGCAACGCAATGTTGTAGTTGTGATAGGCCGCATCGCCCGTAATATCCTTCACAATCTCCAGGAAGGGCGGCAGCTTCATGTTTTCATGTTGGCCAATGCCCTTCGTCTCCAGGATGACCAGGCCCTCCAGATCGCCCTCGTAGCAGTCCAATTCAAAGAATTGGCCCTGATAGATGAAGCTGCGGCGGCGTTTCACGATAGGGCGGCGGTACGGGTCGGCCTGCTGAAGCATCGATTCGTAGAGCGCATTCGGGACAAGCCGTTCGGTCACCAGTTCCTCGGTCGGAGAGAGGCGCTTGCGCGACGTGTGGATGTTGGTCACATAACCGTTGGTCGTGCGGCGGCGCAGGCGGATTTCGCATCCCGGCTCGCCCGTCAGATAAGTCTGCTGGATCTCGCTCTCGGTACATTCGGGCAGCTCGCCGGTCACCTTGACGAGGTATTTGCGTTCCTCCTCGATGGCCAATGGCAATTCCAGCACCGTCGCAATCTCACGCAGGACGCGGTTCATTTTCCGCTCGAAATCCTCGTCGTTGTTGATGACACGCAGGTGCGGATGGCCCGTCCAGGCCTGAATCACCTTCTTGTCGAGTTCACGGGCCAGACGCAGGCCGGCCTCATCTGCCTTCTCGTAGCGCTGGGCATTGTTGGCCGTCGTGTAGAACTGTTCAGCACCATCGGCCGCACTCACCAGATGCAGCACCGCGTCATACCGGCTGCCCGTCCGCAGCTCCTCGGTCGAAGTGCCGCAGGCGTGGGTCAGTTCATCCCACATTTCGAGCGAGATATAGGCCGAGATGTCCATCGCTCCACGGTCGCACACGACGACGCACGGCTCCTTGCAGGTCTGCGCCATGCGCATCACCTTGTCTTCCAGCTCCAGCTGCGTCTCCAGGATAACCTTCTCGCCCTCGTAATAGAAGTCGTGGTTGTCCGTCAGGTAGTTCCAGCCCGCCTGCGTAATCATAGTGGGCACCTCGGGCACCATGAAGACTTTGTAGCCCAAGGCCGAAAAATGCGAGTTGATGCGCACCAGCGCCGTTGTCTTGCCGGCACATGGGCCACCCGTCAGAACGATTCGTTTGATGTCACTCATATTATATAAATCTGATATGTGTCAAAAAAAGATATTGCTTCACAGCTGTTGCGCGCCCTGTTCGGCTGCCATTCTTGAGTGGATGTCGGCCAATGGCGTACAGCCTGTGATCTACTATTGCAACCCGAACATCTTTCCGGCCGATGAGTATCGCATCCGCCGCGATGAGATAACGCGCTACGCCGGGAAATTGGCCATAGAAATCATCGAAGACGAATACGACCACGAGGCGTGGCTGCGCGAGGTGAAGGGGCTGGAAAATGAGCCCGAGCGTGGTGGCCGATGCCTCAAGTGCTTCAAGATGCGCCTCCTGCGCGCGGCATACAAGGCGGCCGAGCTGGGCCTCGATGAATTCACAACGACATTGGCCTCAAGCCGTTGGAAGAACCTCGACCAGATTAACGAGGCGGGCCATTGGGCGGCCGCACAGGTCAACGCCAGCGGACGGTTCCCCACGCAGGTCCACTTCAACGACCGCAACTGGCGCAAGGGCGGATTGCAGGTGCGTCGGGGCGAACTGCTGAAGGAAAACGGGTTCTACAACCAGCTGTATTGCGGTTGCGAATTCAGCTTAAGAGATTGAAATATTGTTGATTAGCCCAAGACTTTGGCCTTCTCGTAGTCAGACAGGCACTTGGTCAAGGCCTCCATATCGGCCGAATGCAGGATGGCCTGGGAGATGCCGCGATACTGGAAGGCGTAGAGGAAATCGAGCGAAATGTGATGCTCGGCCAGTTCCTTCAACACAAGGCTCATCGAGCCGGGTTCGTTCGGGACATTCATCGAATAGACGGGGGTCAGTTCAAGGCCGATGTTCTCCTGCTTCAAGGCCTCGGCCGCAAGTTTTACGTTATCGACAATCAGTCGCAGGACGCCATATTCGGGTTCGTCGTTGATGCTGTAGGAAAGTATGTTGATTCCCCTATCGGCCAATGTTTGGAAAACCTGCCACGACGCACCGTAGCGATCCTCAATGTGGATGGTAAGTTGATTGATAATCATGAGACAATTTGTTAAATCGCCGCAAAGATATAGGTTTTTCGGCGAGAAAGCAAAATTTTTGATATTTTTTTCACAATTTTAAAACTTAATGAGATGAAAAAGTTTTGTTTGTTGCTCCTGTGTGGAGCGTTTGCAGTGACCGGATTTGCCCAACAGAAACCCTCTTCAGAGGCATTGCAGTGGTACAAACAGGCCAGATGGCGTCAGGGCTGGACAGTAAAGCCCTATCAGGAGATGGATGTGGAGACCTTCTACCAGCAGTATCAGAAGAACCCAGCCATGTACGACAGTATCTTCCAGTGGCTCATCACCATCGACCCGATCAAGATGGAGCCGGCCAAGGATGTCAAGGTCTGGAGTCATGCCCGTGCGCATTGTCAGGACCTGGAACTGCGTACACCCGAGAACACCCAGTGGGAACAGCATCACAAGGCCATTGACCTTCAGTGGATTGCACGCGGTTCAGAGCGATTGGCCGTAACCCGAGACACCACTATTCTGGATGCAAAGAATGCCTACAGCGAAAAGAAGGATGTGCAGAACTTCCGCTTCAAGCAGGCCCCCAGGCCGGATCAGTACATCCTGCTCGACAGTGACCCGAAGTTGTTCTACCTCTTCTTCCCGAGTGATATCCACGAGTGCTGCGGTATTGCCCGTAAGGCCGAAACTGTACGCAAAATTGTCGTGAAAATCGATTATTTTGAGTAAAAAAAGCGGCTTGAAGACAATTTGAGGGCGATTTTAAATATTTTTGTACCAAAATTTGCATCATTTAACGAAAATGTTTAACTTCGCCCTCGCAAATTGAAAACCATTGGAAACAAAAATATGTAAAATCTTATAGAAATGAAAAAAATCATTGCTTTCAGCGCGATGTGCGCATCCCTCGTTGCAATGTCAAGTTGCGGCGGTGAGGCCAAGAATGAAGTTGTTGAGCCTGTAGAAGAGGCCGCAGCATGGTCGGACATCAATGACTTCGATACAGGTGGCGAACCAACCGGTTCGGAGGTCACCAATTTCGGCCAGGACGGCAAGATTGTATCGGTTGACAGATTCACCGTCGATAAGGCCACCAAGCAGAAGGTTCAGACCGACCACATCATCTATCAGAACGGCAAGCCAGCGTTCGGCAAGAGCTTCCGTACCGATGGCAGCGTCGAGGGCCATGACATCTTTACTTACAACGAGAAGGGACAGCTCGTCGAGGAGGTCATCGAGACCTATAGCGAGGGCCTGAAGCGTATCGCTCCATCGAAGCGCTATGTTTACACCTACGATGCCAACGACGACGTGACCAGCATCAAGGAGCAGAAATCGACACCTAAGGGCTGGGCTACCGACTATGAGTGGACCTACACCTACGATGCACAGGGCCGTCTGACGGGTCGTGCCGACTTCACGGGCGATGGCAAGGATCGCAAGCAGGGCTGTATGTATGACTGGTCGTATGCCGACGAGAACAAGATCGAGAAGCACAACTACTACACCTTCGACCTGAAGCAGGGACGATTGAAGCATGATAGCAGGACGGAGTTCACCTACGATGCCAATGGCCGCATCAAGACTGCTACCGTCATCCGCCACAAGGCCAACAAGAAGCGCGACGAAATCAAGTCGAAGCTCTACACCTACAAGTACAACGATGCCGGCCAGATTACCCTCATCTTCGAGCAGAAGTGGAACAATGGCGCATCAGAGTGGTATGAGTTGAGCAACGTAACCCGTGAATACGACGCCGCAGGCCAGCTGACCAAGCAGGTGACCGTCAAGAACACCAACAAGGGTACCCGATTCTACAACGAGGTTCATACCCAAGGTGCTCCAGCCGAACACCCGAATGTCGCTCCAGCCGCTCCCGTTTATAACGTGAAGCCGGAACTCAATCTGGAGGACAAGCATCTGACCAGCGCCGATGAAGAATAATATCTAATATCGCACAAGAAGAACATTTTCCCCTCGCACTCTCTGATACCTTGGGTGCGAGGGGGTCTTTTTTTTGTGTGGTTCATTGGCCGATGTCATAAAAACAATGAACGGCATCTCTCCGAATCGAGGAGGAATGCCGTTTCCGTTTCTTTTTTTTTTTTTGGCCGATGCCTTTATCCCGCCAGCCATTCAAGCACGAACACCACGATGCAGCACAATGTGGCGACCGAAAAGAGGTTCCAGCCGCGCCAGGCAGCCGCAATGCCGAGCAGGAGGGCCGCAAGCCCCGCCCAAGGTGTCCGTGTGGCGAGCAGGATCGAGGGAAACGTCATGACGGCCAATGTCACATAGGGCACATAATAGAGGAAACTGCGCACGAAACGGTTGCGGATGCGCCCACGGATGAGGAGCATCGGCAGGACACGTACGAGATTGGCCGTAAGTGCGGTAAGTCCCAGACAGATAGCGAGTTCAGAGGTCATCATCGGCTTCGTTTTCGGGTTCAACAGGTTTGAGGATTGCGGCCAATGTCGCGATAATGACCGTCAGGACGATGGTACGCATACCGCTGCTCCATTGGCTCACCCACGGCGTAATCGTGCAGAGCCCGCTCAAGGCGAAACTGACGGCCACGGTGACGGCCACGACGCGGTTCTCGCGCGACGGCGGAATGATGATGGCGATGAACATGCCGTAGAGCGCCACGCTGAGCGCGGAAATGACATTGGCCGGCAAAATGTCTCCAGCCAGGATGCCGCTGGCCGTCCCCGCCGCCCACATCGTCCCGGCCAGGACCGTTGCGCCGATGGGATAGGAGGCGGGCAGGCGGTGCGGATAGGCAATCGAGATGCCGAAGACCTCATCGGTCATGCAGCAGCCGGCCAGGATGCGTTTCCAGAGCGGCGTGCGGCGCTCGAACTTCTGAGTCAGGGCCGTGCTCATCAGGAGGTAGCGCAGGTTGGTGACGATGCCCATGCCGATGACCTCAAGGCTGGTGGCATGGGCCGCAATCAGCATATAGGCACCGAACTCGCCGGCCGAGGCGCGCGTGAGTAGGCTGCTCGTGAAGCCCAGCAGGGCGGGAATCCCGACATTGGCCGCAATGATGCCCAATGAAAAGGCGACGGCGTAGTAGCCCATGCCGATGGGCACCGCATCGCGCATCCCCTGCACGAAGGGCGAACCCTTGTGTAGCCTGTTCCGCAGTCCGTCTGTGAGTCTCTCTTGTTTCATTTGATTTTCGTTGGCCAATGCCGTTTTCAGCCCGCAAATTTAGCGAATTATTCGCAATGCGGCAACTTTTCGCCATCTTTAGCCGATGAAACCCGCCGCAAACGTGCAAAAATGGGGAAAATATTTGGATATGCGGCGAAAAGAACCGATATTTGCAGCTGCAATTACTCTCAAGAACATCATGCAACAAGGAAAAATAACAACCATCGTCTGGGACTTGGACGGCACGTTGCTGGACACGTTACAGGACTTGGCCAATGCCGTCAACCACGCGTTGGAATGCTACGGGATGCCGCTCCTGACCCTTGATGAGGTGCGTCAGTACGTGGGCAACGGTGTGCGCCGGCTGGTCGTCCTCTCGGTGCCCGACGGCGACCGCAATCCGCAGTTCGAGGCCGTCTTTGCCGAGTTCAAGGCCTATTACGTGCAGCACTGTAAGGACAACACGTGCCTCTATGCCGGTGTGGCCGAGACATTGGCCGAACTCAAACGACTCGGTTACCGTATGGCCGTGGTGAGCAACAAGCTCCAGAGCGGTGTGGACGAACTCTACGAGCAATATTTCCGTGAAACGATCGAGGTCGCCATCGGTGAGCGGCCGGAGGTGGCGCGCAAGCCTGCGCCCGACATGGTCTATGCCGCACTTGGGGCATTGGCCGTAAACAGGGACGAGGCGGTCTATGTGGGCGATTCGGACGTCGATTTGGCCACGGCGCGCAACTCGGGCCTGCCGTGCATCTCGGTGCTCTGGGGCTTCCGTGACCGGGAATTCCTGTTGGCCAATGGCGCTACGACATTCGCCGAGGAGCCGCGCCAGATCATCGACATCGTCGGGCATCTCGCGGGGCGATGAAGGGGCATCGGCCATAAAAATGATAATGAACTAATCTTAAACTTATAAAATAATGAAGAAGACAATGAAGTTTTTCGCACTCCCGACCGCAGGCCTGACTCTCGCGCTGGGCACTGTGGCGTGCTCGGCCGAGACCTACACCGATGTCCAGTTCGACAGCACGTTGCGTTACTCACAGCTGCTGATTGACAGCCGCATCAACGACTTTTATGCCAACACGAAGAAGATGGGCTTCACGACCTATGACGTCGATGGAAACGTGTTGAAGAAGAATGCCGGCGGTTCGAACCTGAAGTTCGACTATGTACCGGGACTTGTGGCCAAGGCTGTCATCGAAGGCGCAGAATATTATCAGGACTCGGCATTCGCACGGCCCTGGTTCTATATGGTCGAAAACTATGCCAACTCGTTTGTCGGCTCGGTCCCCACGACGGGCGGCAGTCTTGACAATCTGAATGCGACGAAGATGTACTGCACTCTCTACGACCTCACGGACGAGGGTGGCGCTTTTGCCTCGATAGCCGATGCCTCGACCCACGCCAACGCCCAGAAGGCAATGCAGAGCGCCATCAAGGGCCTGCGCGATGCCAATAACAACTATGTCATCACGTTGCCCATGAGCCGGATTGCGGCCGGCGGCTGGTGGCACAAGAGCAGCTATCCGAACCAGATGTGGTGTGACGGCCAATACATGGGCCCCGCACTCCTGGCACAGCTGCAAGGCTACGGCTACCACCTGGGTGACGACGACTGGCGCATCATCACGCGGCAGTTTGACATCACGTGGCATTACCTGTGGGACGAAGAGAAGCAGCTGCTGTGGCACGCATTCTCGGCCGACCCGACCAGCGCGTTCTCGTCCTGCTGGGCCAATCCCGAGACGTGCCGTTCGGCCGAATATTGGGGGCGTGCCGCGGGGTGGTATTTCCTCGCATTGGTCGATATCCTCGAACTCATTCCGACCGACATCGTCATGGAGCCCACACAACCCAGCCTCGGCGACTACAGCGTCGATTGCCGCACTCGCCTCAAGCAGTATCTGGAGAAGGTGGCCGATGGTCTTAAGGCGCGTCAGGATGCGTCGAGTGGCTGCTGGTACCAGCTCCTGCAATATGACAGCACGTTTGTGGCCGACAGTTATGCCGGCAAGTCCTACAGCCCGAAGAGCAACTATCTCGAAAGCTCGGCCACGGCCATCTTCATCGCCTCCTATCTGAAGGCCATCCGTCTGGGCTTCCTTTCTGCCGATGACTATCTTGAGACCGCCTTAAAGGGCTACGAGGGTTTCGTCAACCAGTTCGTCAAGATGAAGAGCGACGGCACCTACACACTCGTGAACAGCTGCGCCTCGGCCGGATTGGGTGGCAGTACCAACCGTGACGGCTCGGCCGCCTATTACCTGCTGGGCAGCGACGTGACGCGTGTCACGAACTACACCGAGGGTAAGGTCCTGGGCGCCTTCATCCTTGCCGCCGTCGAATATGAGCGCCTGCGTGACGCGAACGAGGCATTGGCCGACGAAAAAATAGAGGACACGACGAACGCCATTGGCCAAGAAAAGACAACTCGTCCGACCAAGGCCCGTTACTACACTTTGGGGGGCATTCCGGTCGAAAAATCGGCCATTTCAGGAGGGCTCCATGTCGTTCGTCGATAAAAACGTGTCGTTCGTCGATTTTTTTTGGCCAATGGCGCAAAATTCCTTAACTTTGCAGCGTCGTTTTTAAGACAGTTAATTGATTAGGGATATAAAAAGGATACACTTGCGAAAGTGCATCCTTTTTTGTTACTTTTTTCTCCCCATTTCTTGTGTCATTTGAAAAAAATGTCTATCTTTGCGTCGATTTTAGCCTATTGACTGATTTCAGTATTACTTATATTTAAACCACTTAACACAAACCCCTATGAAAAGATTGACATTTTGGGCAATCACGACAGCTGCGATGTTGGCCAGCTGCAACAACCATGACAAGTCGGAGCAGGAAATTCTGCCCAACAGCCGCAAGGCCATCACCTTTCAGGTCTCCGAATCTCCAACGACGCGCTATGATGCTGAGTCCGCGACTATTGATAGCCTGACTCGTGAAGGCAGCGGCTTCACGGTAACAGCTGTGGCTGGCGAGGAGAAAATCATCGATTATGCGACATTCTTTGCCAATGAATCTGGTGAGTGCGAGGCAGGTGACGGATGTGTTTACTATTGGCCCGACGACAGTGAAGTCTCGTTCTATGCTTACTATTCTGGAGAGAATTATACTTTCCAGCCATGTACGCTGGATGTGAACAATGGTAAATTGTATATCATCAATCCCGATGGCGAGTCCGACATTATGGCCGCTCATTATGTGGGTGATGCGCAAACGAATGACGGCAATGTCTTCTTTGATTTCAAGCATTTGCTTTCGCAGGTTGCGATACAGGTGTCGTGCGATTTGTCGGGTTTTCCGTCTGGTGCCGAATTTGTGCTCAATAATCTTTCAATCGAGGCACCCGCGTCGTCGGACTACGATTTCAACACTGGGCAGGTCGTGGCCAGTGGGGTTCGGGAATATACATTTGTCAATTCCATTTCTGTTTATGAACATCCAGAGTGCATCGGTACTGCAATGATTCCAGCATCGAGCCCGATTGTTGAAGATGGTATAATCAGGAAGCAGTCTGAGTGTACGGTCAAAATCGAAGGTGTCTTTATTGGCGGTTCATTCAGCAAACCTTGCGAGACATCGTTCACGTTTGATTTGGCCGCAGGTTACAAGAGCACAATCAACATTGTATTTTCGTGGAGTAATGTGATTGCAACCAGTTCTTTTGTTACAGTGGAAGAATGGGCGGAGGATGATTCGGAAGTCGCTTATATGTAAAGACTTTCTTTATAAACATAACAGGAGGCAAACACTTGTTAAGCGTTTGCCTCCTGCATTTTTTTGTGACATTGGCCAATGCTTACAGCTCCAGGTCGCCGTCGTGAATCTCGTGCCAAGGGAGACCCTGTGCGTTGAGCTGCTCCATGAATGGATCTGGGTCGAACTCCTCGACGTTGTGGACGCCGGCCTTGTTCCACTTGCCTGTGACGAACATCATCGCGCCAATCATGGCCGGAACGCCCGTCGTGTAGCTTACGCCCTGCATACCGGTCTCGAGGTAGGCATCGCGGTGTGAGCAGTTGTTATAGACATAGTAGGTGTGTTCCTTGCCGTCGTTGCCGATGCCACGGATGCGGCAGCCGATAGAGGTCTGACCCTCATAGTTCTCACCGAGGTCCTTCGGATTGGGCAATACGGCTTTGAGGAACTGCAAAGGCACAATCTTGACCACGGTCTCGCCGGTACCGTCTGCCTTAGGTGCCTTGTACTCGATCTCGTCAATGCGAGCCATACCGATGTTCTGAATGACGTCGAGGTAGTTGAGGTACTGCTGACCAAAGGTCATCCAGAAGCGCGCACGCTTGATGGTTGGGAAGTTGATGACCAACGACTCGATCTCCTCGTGGTGCAAGAGATAGCTCTCCTTAGGACCGATGCCAGGATAGGTGAGAGGCTGGTGAATCTCCATTGGCTCAGTCTCGATGTACTTTCCGTTCTCGTAGTAGAGACCCTTCTGGGTGATCTCGCGGATGTTGATCTCTGGGTTGAAGTTGGTGGCAAAAGCCTTGTGGTGGTTGCCCGCATTGCAATCGACGATGTCGAGATACTGAATCTCCTTGAAGTGATGCTTGGCGGCATAAGCCGTATAGACGCTGGTCACACCTGGGTCGAAACCGCAACCGAGGATGGCGCAGAGGCCAGCTTTCTCAAAGCGCTCGCGGTAGGCCCATTGCCAAGAGTACTCAAAGTGAGCCTCATCCTTAGGTTCGTAGTTGGCCGTGTCGAGGTAGTTGACACCCGCCTCCAGGCAGGCATCCATGATGGTGAGATCCTGATAAGGCAGGGCCAGGTTCATACAGAGGTCTGGCTTGAACTCCTTCATCAACTTGACCAATGCAGGTACGTCGTCAGCATCGACGCTGGCGGTAGTGATGTTGGCACTCTTGCCATTCTTGGTATAGAGGCGCTTACGGATGGCCTCGGCCGTCGCATCGCACTTGGCCTTGGTACGGCTGGCGATGCAAATGTCTGTAAAGATGTCGGCATTCTGTGCCAACTTG
>JAEEGH010015781.1_pt1 | contig 16353 bp, 11 predicted proteins | sample 9134181 | NCBI WGS metagenome assembly JAEEGH01 (sample SAMN16246544, study PRJNA631951) | gut metagenome | biome: gut microbiome; feature: rumen; material: DP-attached | host: Bos | place: Iran: Karaj | collected 2018-10
TAGTCGCTTCTTCGTCAAGGGCGAGAGCCTGCCTTTAGTCATGGAGCTGCCGCCCTACCGTATGCCGACAGCCAAGGCCGTGCTGCGCCACACCTGGGAAAAGGGCAAGGAATACCTCAAGAAGATGGGTACCATCATCCTCGGTGCCAGTATCATCGTGTGGGCGCTGAGCTACTATCCCACCAACGAAGACCGCCGCGTGCAGGCCGAGAACAGCTATATGGCCAAGATTGGCAAGACCATCGAGCCCGCCATGCGTCCCTGCGGCTTCGACTGGCGGCAGAGCGTTTCGCTGCTGGCCGGTGTGGGTGCCAACGAGGTTGTCGCCTCCACGATGGCTGTTGTCTATGCCACAAGTAGCGACGAGGCAGCGATGCTTGAGGAAGACTTCGAGAGCGAGGAGGGCGAGAGCCGCATCAGCGAGCTGATACGCGACAATATGACGCCGCGGAGCGCGATGTCGATGCTGCTGTTCATACTGCTATACATGCCCTGCGTCTCTACCGTGGTGGCCATCAAGAACGAGAGCGGCAAATGGAAGTGGGCGCTCTTCACCGTGGCCTATACCATTGGGTTGGCGTGGATTGTGAGCACGCTGTTCTTCCAGTTGGCAACATTACTTGGTATACTGGCATGATACAGACGGTCATAGTAGTGGTTATCCTTGCGGTGACGGCGTTCTTCACCATAAGGTGGGTTGTGCGTACCGTGAAGGGCAAGGGTGGCTGCAACTGTAGCGGTTGCCCGTATGCCGGCGGCAAGGAATGCCACTGCAAGGACGGTCGGTGCGAGCTGCCTGATATTAAACTCTGACTTTTACTTTACTATCACCTTCATGACGGTGTCGCCCACGCGCAGCGTGTAGACACCTGCAGCAAGGCCGTGGAGCGGTATCGTCGTGTTATCGCTGACGGTACCGTGCCACACCTGTCGTCCGTCGGCAGTGAACAGCATCGCTTCCGTGGTGGCGTCAACGGTGACGGTGATTGCGCCGCTGGCAGGGTTGGGATATACCGACGGGTGATGTCTGTCGGCGGTGATAATACCGACGGGTTCAGGAGCGTTACTCCCAATATGGACCTCCATTGATGCGGTGTCGGTCATGCAATGGCGCGACGCCACGAGGGTGACGGTGTAGAGGCCGCTGTCGGCATAGGCGTGCTGCATGGTGAGGTCACCATTGGCGGAGGTGACGGTGTCGGTACCGTCGCCGAAATACCAGTGGAGGCTGTCGGCATGCTGCGGTTCGCCACCTAAAGATACAGCATTGCTGCCGATATTGCCGAGCAAGTGTATCTCCACCTCGGGCAGTGGGCGCTGCCATTGTGTCAAGTTGTCGTAAACCACCGTGCGCACAGCATCGCGTATGTTTGAAGCTACAGAGGCATCTAGCGAGGCGTTGAATCTGATGGCCGTGGGGTCGCGGTGGAAGATAAGCGTGTAGAAGGCGCAGGCGGCGGCATAGGTGCCGGCCTGCGAAGGATGGCTGCCGTCAGAGGCGTAGAGGTTTATGTCAGGATAGTTGGTGTGCAGGTAACGCCACACACGTCCTACGGGACACAGCGAGGCATCGTTGACTTCGGCCATATAGGTGTAGCGCAGGCAGAGCATGCTGTCCATCCCCTCGTAGGTGCCCAGTACAGGGAAGTATTGCGCGTTCTGTTGGTCGCCATCGCGACGGCCCCAAGTCATATAGAACATAGGCTCGGCGCAGGGGTTGTGGGCGTAGATGGAATCTATGAGGCGTTCGGCGTAGGGGAACACCTCTCCCTCGACCTGGCCCTGCGGGAACGAGGGCAACTGGCTCTGCTCCTGCAGCACCACTACATCCCAGCCCCCTTGGCATATCATCTGCATCGACTGGTTTACGCAGTGCTGCTGGAAGGTGCAACCTCCCGGGGTGTTGCTGCTGTAGGTCATGGTGTCGCCCATGCTGCGGGCGATGTTGAAGACCATCTGCGGCAGGTTGTTGACCTCGGTGTAGCTGTTGCCGATGAACAGCACATTGGGAACGTCCTGTGCCGTTACGGCAAAGGCAGACAGGAACAGGGCTATTAGGGCTAGGCGTTTCATATCGTAGGGGTTTCTATTTGCGGCGCAGTTCCACCTCGTCGAGCATCAGCCAAGCCGACTTGCCGTGGTAGGGGTGCCAGATGGGCAGGGTGGGGCGGCAGATGTAGCGCAGGCGCACAAGGTGGATGCTTTTGGCGTGTTTGGGCTCGATGCTGTAGCGCAGACGGCGGCTTTCGGCATATAGGTCGGACGGCGGGTTCTGCAGGTCGAGGCTCTGCCAAGGGCTCCAGGTGCGGCCGTCGATGCTCCACTGTACCTGCACGTCTTGCGGCTTGACGACCCAGTCGGCAGGGCTATGGCAAGCACCTACGCTTATCTCGCCAAGGGTGGCGTATTCCTCGAGGGTAAGGGTCAGCTCCACTGTGTCGGCACCTTGGAAACCGGCCCACCCGTGGCGGTAGTCGCCAGGCACGGCACGACGGCCGTCGGCGAGCTGTTGCGGGAAGCCTTCGGAGTACTGCTCGGCGGGAGTGGTGTTGCAGGTGATGCTCTTCACTGCGAGTGTGTTCCTCTTGTCGTAAGGCATCTGCCGCAGGTCGGGGTGTATGCTGCTGCTGAAAGCATAGAGGCGGTCCTGAACGCTGGGGAAGATAATGAAGCTGTAGCAGAAGCTGCTGTCGCCGCTGATGGTGTGGCGCTCGGCCACGCCGGGGCCGCAGGTGGCGGTGCCAAGGGGTGCCACGAGGTGGTCGATGCTGACGGTATAGTAGGGGTCGGGCTCGCCTATCTCACTCCAGCGGCGGCCGGCGGTGAGGGTGCTGTCGCTCCAGCGGCGCACGCTGAAGTTGAGCGGTTTCTGCCAATCGTCGTTACGGGCGATGGTGAAATTGGGGCCATCGCCGTTGAGGCGCACCCACCATGCTTCACGGTTGCCTTGCTCCTCGGGCACCACATACTGGGGGACACTGAGTTCGTCGAGGCCCTTGTACCAAGAGCTTACGCGCTGTGCCTCGCGGCGGTCGGGATAGGTCTCGTGGATATTGCCGTAGAAGGTGCAGGCGGAGTAGGTGGTGTCTATTCCAAACTGGAAGCCCACCTTGGGCAGCGTGCGGAACTGACCGCCGGGCACCACCATATAGTTCAGGTGCAGGCGTCCCTGCTCGTCGGCCACTATTATCTCTTTCAGGCGTATGTAGGCTCCATCTGGGGTGGAGAGTCGCATAAGTACTTGCACCTCGGCCTTGCCGGTGCTAACGCTGAGCACCTCGGCCTTGAGTTGGTCGAGCCCTTGCCAGGCACGGGCGCCGAGGGGGTCGACGAGGTCGTTCTCCGTGGGCGGACGCCAGAAATTGTAGCGTAGCGGCGTGGCGAACAGCTCCTGCCCGCCCACACGATATGAGGTGATGCTACCATCGTCGGTGCTGACGCTAACGCTGAAGTTCTGCCCACTGATGGTGATATGGTGCTTGTCGCGGTCGATGTGGCAATGCTCGGCAGGGTCTGTCGTCAAGTGGGGGAATTGGCGGTTCGCCGGCACATTGCTGCTGCCGCGGGTGTATACCGCCTCTACCTCATAGGCATGGGGGTGCAGGGTGCGGTCGGCGGCGAGGATGCCGTTGGCGCAGAAAGCGTCGTCGTCCTTAATGCCCGGCAATTCTCCTAAATCACCTCCGGCAGCCCACCAACTCCTCACTCCTAACTCCTCACTCCTAACTAAAAAGGCTTGGTCGACCCAATCCCAGATGAAGCCTCCCTGCAGCTGGGGATACTTGTCGATGGTGTCCCAGTAGTTCTTAAGACCGCCCATCGAGTTGCCCATGGCGTGGCAGTACTCCACCATGATGTAGGGGCGCTTGTTTTTGGGGTTGCGGGCATACTGCGAGAGGTAGTCGACCGAGGGGTACATGATACCCACGATGTCGGTGTTCCAGTCGAGCTCGGCGCGTTCGTATACCACGGGGCGGGTGTTGTCCTTGCCCTTGAGGAAGCGGTAGGCCTCCTCAAAGCAGTAGCCGTTGCCGCACTCGTTGCCGAGGCTCCAGGCGATGACGCAGGGGTGGTTGCGGTCGCGCTTGTACATGTTATAGATGCGGTCGAGGATGGGGTTGAGCCATTCCTTCTTCTTGGCCAGCGAGTGTTCGCCGTAGCCCTGGGCGTGGCTCTCGTTGTTGGCCTCGTCCCACACATAGAGGCCAGCCGAGTCGCACAGGTCGTACCATAGCTCGTCGTCGGGATAGTGTGATGTACGCACGGCGTTGACCCCCAGCTCTTTCATTAGGCGTATGTCCTCGCGCATCTCCTCGGGGGTAATGTAATGTCCGCCGTACATCGAGTGCTCGTGCCTGTTCACGCCGCGTATCTCCATCGGCTTACCGTTGAGACGCAGCTGGCCACCCACGATGTCGATATGGCGGAAACCAATTCGCTTGGTTATGCTCTCGGTCTCGCGGCCCGAGGCATCGAGCAAATGTACCGTTAGGGTATAGAGGGTAGGGGTGGTGTCGCTCCAGGACATCACGTTGTCGATGGTAGTGCTGAAGCTGCTAAACCAGTCGCGCGTCTCAAGGGCTTTTCTCCCACTTTTCTCCGACTCTCCTCCCACCAATTCCCACTTCACACTCCCCCCCTGCACCTCGCGGTTGAGGTCGATCATCACGTCAAGGCGACCTGTCGTCCAGTCGTTGGTGTCGAGGTCGGCGATGACCTTGATGTCGGTGATATAAGTCGAAGGCACGCTGTAGAGCTCCACGTCGCGTGTGATGCCGCTCATGCGCCACATATCCTGGCATTCCAGGTAGCTGCCGTCGCACCAGCGTATAACCTTAGCCACCACGCGGTTGCGTCCAGCTTGCAGGTATCGTGTGATGTCCCATTCGGCAGGCGTCTTCGAGTCTTGGCTGTAGCCCACCTCGCGGCCGTTGATGTATAGATAGAGTGCCGACTTGACGGCACCGAACTTGATTATTGTGCGGCGTCCCTGCCACGAAGTTGGCAACGTGAAGTCGCGGGCATAGACGCCCACTGGGTTGTATTCGGTGGGGGCGTATGGCGGATTGCTGGGGAACTCGTTCCTGATGTTGACATACACGGGCACCCCGTAGCCCTGCAGCTCTATGTTGCCGGGAACATTTATGGTGTCCCACCTCGCAGGTGTAATGTTTGCCTGTCTTGGATTGTCGAAGAAGGCGAACTGCCACCTGCCGTTGAGGGAGATGCGCCACTGGTCGCCGTCGGGAATGATGCGGTCGTGGGGCTGCACCTTGTTCAGGCGGTATACCTCGAGGTTGTTCCAATAGGGTTGCCCCTGTGCCGACACAAGGCTGCACAGCAGTAGAAGCAGGGTTGTCAGTCGGCGTGTCACAGCTTAGAAAGGTATGAATCCAATGCCGAGTTTGATGGTCACGATATTCGCCATTATAGCATCGGCATAATGCAGATATTGCCTGTAGGTATCGCTGAAATCGAAGTCGATAGTCTTGTGGATACCGTAGGTGTATGCGTAATCGACCTGCCAGTTCAGCAGCAGTCGGTGGAAGAAGGTGTAGTTGCGTCCCATACCTAGGTGGATGCCGAAGGTGTTGCCACCATTGCCACCCGCAAGCTCGGTGAAGTGTACCCAGTGGCCTCCGAAGTCGAAATACACGCCCAGTGGGGCAAAGTCGCTATGATAGTATTTTCGCCCTTCGAGGCCGATGATGAGCATATTCTTCGAGCTCTGGATAACATTCTCGTCGGTTCTCACCCACCAGCCATAATTATCGTAAACATCAACAAACTCCGTACGGGTCACGTCTTCGTAGCCCTTGTGGTAGCGTGCCGTCGCGGCGATCGAGAAGTCGCGCTTCAAAGCAACCTCAATCGATGCCCACGGTGTCACAGCGAAGTAGTGACCAGCCTCGAATGTTTGGTAGCCGGCAAAGCCTAGGTTAAGTCCGCCTGCCAAAGCCACATGGTGGCCGAACAAGCCCGAAGGCTCTTGTTTCTTGGGACGCAAGGCACGCACGTAGGTGTCATACAGCATGGCGTCGACAAAGTCGCCGTGGTCGGCCACATTGTAGTTGTAGCTTTCATGTGCCAGCACTTTGCCGTTGCGTGCGTCCACGATAACCGATGCCATGGTGGTGTGTTCGGTGCCCGAGAGACTTAAAGGTATTATTATCGGTGCGAGGGGCAGGATAAAGGCATATCCCCATGGCGCATCGGGATTTGTACCCTCAAGGTTGAGCACAACGGTGATGTTGATGTTCTTGGCATTGTAGCGGTCGAGCATATCGTCCATGGCGGGCTGCATCATGCGGTGCATGGAATAGTCGCCTTTTGTGAGCCAGAACTCGTTCATCCATTCGCAGAGCGTCAGGAAGTCGTTGTACTGCGTGTCGCTCACCATCATGTGCAAGCCGCCGTCCGAGAAGTCCACGCTTTCGCAGCCAAAGCGTTTACCCATACGCAGCAGGCGTGCGGTGAGGTCGTCCTCCTGTTGGGCACTCTCCGAATACTTCATCTCGCCATGCTTGGCGGCTACCCAATAGGTGGGGTCGAAGACGATGATACCGTCGGCGCTGTCGTTGTCTACGGTGGGCTTGCTGGCAGTGCCGTTAAGGTGGTTGCGCAGGGAGGATGTGAATTCTTGGTCGCTGGCGGCAATGTCGGTAAGTGCGTAGGCAGTGGGATTGCGTTTTGTCTGTGTTTCGCGCTTTTGCTTTATGCGGTCATATTTCGACTTGGGGCGGTCGTCGTCGGCCACGGTGTCGGCTGGCTGCTCCTGCGCCGTCTCCTTTGGCGTCTCAAACACAAAGTCAATGACACTCTTTTTGTTCGAGGTGCGTAGCTCATCCATCAAGGTGGCGGCCATCTCGCCATAGGCAGCGTTGGTTGGGAAGCGGCGGTGCAGCTCCCAAGCCTTGTGCAGGGCAATGAGGGTTGCCTGCTCGGAGCTCATCTTCTTCATGGCGTAATACACCTGCTGGCTCTCGCCCTCGATTTCCCTGTAATCGCCCACCGCTTTCTTCTCGTTCTCGTGGTTCTTGAACAGGGCAATGCCATAAAGCTCCTGAGCCATATACTCGTTGAGCTGTTCATCGTCGGGATTGGCCTTCAGCATGAGCCAGGTGTTGTAGAACGCACGGGAATATTGACCGTGGATGATTTCTTGGCGGATGCATTCTTTGCGGGCCATGTTGCGTAGCTCATCAAACTCACCTTTGGTGGTCATCAGGTATCTCACTCCGCCGTAGTATCCGTCAAGGGCTGCTGCGCAGTTGTGGCGACGGCTCACGATGTTGGGGTGCGTGCTGCGGCTGTCGTCATAGTTGTCGCGACTGGTGATGTTGGCCGTGGTGTCGAGCCAGCAGCCTGTGAGTTTGTAGTAGGGGGTGTTGAAGTACGTTGTGTCGAACGGTATCTCGTCGAATGGCAGTTCGCTGTATTGTAGCACGTCGAACACACCGTCGATGACCTCGCGGCTATACGGGCTTCCCATATAGAACATAGCTATGCCCAGCGAGTCGGCTTCGTTCTCCATCTCGCGGCTGCGATGGTGGCGCCGCATGAAGTCGTTCATCTCGTTGCCGCTCTCGTCAAGCTCCGCACGGCGTTCTTTGCGCTTGCCTACCAGTTCTTCCATCGAATGGCTGCGATAGTAGTGTATTATCTCATGTGCCAGTATGAATGCCAGCTGAGCCTCGTCCTCGACTTGAGCCACAAGACCTACGTTGACAAACACCATGCCCTGGCCGGTGGTGAAGGCGTTCACCTCGGGGCTGGTAACGGTGTAGAATCGCAATTCTGAGCGTAGGTCGGGATAGTCTTTGAGCAAGGTGTCGGCTATGCGTTCGAGCATAGTGCTTATGGGGTCGCCATAGACAATATGTCCGCCTGCCATCATCTTGTTGATGCGGTACGACGACTCGAGCACCTGCTCTTTGTTCTTCACTCGTCCGCCAGCGTACTGTTTGGCACGCTGCATATCGGCGTCATAGAGTTGCTGCACAGTCATCTTCATGTCGGCAGGCACCGCCCCAGTGCTGCGCAGTTGTGCCATGGCCGCCGATGCTATGAAAAACAGCATAACGGCAAGAGATACAATCTTTTTAGTCATATGTTTTTCGTGTGGTTTAATATGCAAAGATACGCAATTTTTCCCAATTGTAAAAAGTTTCGTATCTTTGCACCTCGAAACAATGCAGGAAGGACTGGTCATACGTACTACGGGCAGCTGGTACCGCGTGTTGCTCGCCGATGGCGGGCAGCTCGACTGCCGTCTGCGTGGCAACTACCGTCTGCGTGGCAACAAGCAGACAAACCCCGTTGCTGTGGGTGACCGTGTCCTCTTCGAACTTCAGGACGACGGCACGGGCGTAATCCACGAGGTGCGTGACCGCCGCAACTACATCGTTCGCCGTGCCACCAAGCTCTCGAAGCAGACACACGTCATCGCCGCCAATATCGACCTTCTCTGCATCGTGGCCACCCTCGGCCTGCCACGTACCTCCACGGGCTTCATCGACCGCCTGCTGGTCACCGCCGAAGCCTACCACATCCCTGCCTGCATCATCTTCAACAAGTGTGACCTTCTGGTCGACGACGAGTTGCGCGCCTTGCAGGACGAGCTGTCGGCATTGTACCGCAATGTCGGCTATCCCGTCCTCGAGGTCTCGGCCCTCAAGGGCACTAACCTCGACGCCGTGAAGGAGATGATTGCTGGCAAGACTGTCCTCTTCTCTGGCCACAGCGGCGTGGGCAAGAGCGCCCTGCTTAACGCCCTCTGTCCAGGCCTTGGCCTAAGGGTAGGGGAGCTCTCCGACTGGAGCCTCAAAGGCAAGCACACCACCACCTTCGCAGAGATTTTCCCAATAAGGGTTATGGGTTATGGGTTAGAGGTTATGGACGCTTGCGCAGAACCGCGTCAGCCATCTATAACCCATAACCCCTCACCAATAACCTATTTAATTGATACCCCTGGCATCAAGGAGTTCGGCATGGTCGACTTCAACGAGCAGGAACTCTCGCATTTCTTCCCCGAGATGCGGGCCGTGCTGCGCAACTGCCACTTTGCCAACTGCACCCACCGCCACGAGCCGCAGTGCGCTGTCAAGGCCGCCGTCGAAGAGGGCCGTATCAGCGAGGAGCGCTACCGCAATTATCTGAATATCATTGAGGGTATAGACCAAACATAAAACGTCAAACGTAAAACCTTAAACATAAACTCCCATGTTCCAAGACATCAACTTCGTAGAAATTGTCAGCACCTTCTTGGTGATGTTCGCTATCATCGACATCACGGGCTCGATACCCATCTTCGTCTCTATGCGCGACAAAGGCACCAAAATCAAGCCCCTTCAGGCCACCGCTGCAGCCTTGGTGCTCTTCATAGGCTTCTATTTCCTCGGCGACGCCCTGTTGAAACTCTTCGGCATCGACATGCCGTCGTTCGCCGTGGCGGGCTCCGTAGTGCTCTTCATCCTTGCTTTCGAGATGATACTGGGACGCGACATCATTAAGAACGAACCCACCTCGTCTGGCGCAAGCATTGTTCCTATTGCCTTCCCTCTTATCGCTGGCCCTGGCGCCATCACGGCCTTCATCTCGCTGCATGCCGAATACGCCACCATCAACATCATGATAGGCCTCGCTGTAAACATTGTTATAGATTTTTTCGTGCTCCGCTACCTCGACAAGATCACCCACTGGCTGGGTGCCGACATCATCTACGTGCTGCGTAAGTTCTTCGGCGTCATCCTCCTTGCCATGGCCGTCAAACTCTTCGCAGGCAACATCATGGCAATATTCCACGGATAAAAAAGAAAGGCAGGCGAGCGCCTGCCTTTTCTTTTGTCGTAATTCGGTTTTACTTCAAGAACTTGAAGTCCTTGCCCAGGTAGTAGGCCTGGTCGCCGAGGCCTTCCTCGATACGCATCAGTTGGTTGTACTTGCAGATACGGTCGGTGCGGCTGGCGCTGCCAGTCTTAATAAGGCCTGCGTTCATGGCAACCACGAGGTCGGCGATGGTGGTGTCCTCGGTCTCGCCGCTACGGTGGCTGATGATGGCGGTCATCTTGTTGCGCATAGCCAGGTTCACAGCCTCGATGGTCTCGGTGAGGGTGCCGATCTGGTTGAGCTTGATGAGGATGCTGTTGGCAACCTTCTTCTCAAGACCCATCTTCAAGCGCTCTACGTTGGTGACGAATAGGTCGTCGCCCACCAGCTGGCAGCGGTCGCCTATGGCGTCGGTGTGCAGCTTCCAGCCGTCCCAGTCGTCTTCGGCCATGCCGTCCTCAATCGAGATGATGGGGTACTTGTTGACCCAGTCTTTCCAGAAGTCGCTCATCTGTGCGGGCGTCAGCTTCTCGCCGGTGCTCCACTTGAGCTCGTACATATTGCTCTCGGTGTTGTAGAACTCCGAGGCGGCGGCATCGAGGGCTATGAAGACATCCTCGCCGGGGCGGTAGCCAGCCTTCTCGATGGCCTGCAAGATGCACATGATGGCCTCTTCGTTCGAGCCGAGGTTGGGGGCGAAGCCGCCCTCGTCACCTACATTGGTGCTCAGGCCTTTGCTCTTGAGCACCGAGCGCAGGTTGTGGAACACTTCGGCGCCCATACGCAGTGCCTCGCTGAAAGTGGGGGCACCCACGGGCATAATCATAAACTCCTGGAAGTCGATGCTGTTGTCGGCATGCGAACCGCCGTTGAGGATGTTCATCATGGGGATGGGCAGGGTGTGGCCGTTCACGCCGCCGAGGTAGCGGTACAGCTCCTGGCCGGTCTCCTGGGCAGCTGCCTTGGCGCAGGCCAAGCTCACGCCGAGAATGGCGTTGGCGCCCAGACGGCTCTTGTTCTCCGTGCCGTCCAGCTCTATCATCTTGTCGTCGATGGCCTTCTGCTCGCTGACGAACATACCCTGCAGCTCATCGTTGAGCACCGTGTTCACGTTGTTCACGGCCTGCAGCACACTCTTGCCAAGGAACATGCTCTTGTCACCGTCACGCAGCTCGCAAGCTTCGTGCACGCCTGTCGAGGCTCCGCTCGGTACGGCGGCGCGTCCAATGGCGCCCTGGTCGGTATAAACGTCGACTTCAACTGTAGGATTGCCGCGACTGTCGAGAATCTGACGGCCCTTGATACCTATAATCTGGCTCATAATTCAATAAATGTTAGTTTGTTACTATTATTTTCCTTTACTTTTAAAGTGCAAAAGTACACAAAAAAAACGACATAACGGAAAAAATATGTAAAAGCAAAGCCGACCACACATCGTGCGGCCGGCTCTGTTTCTCCTTCGCTTTATGGGCGATTACATAGCGTTGACTTTACGCATCAGCTTCGACTTCAGGTTGGAAGCTTTGTTCTTGTGGATGACGCTGCGTTTGGCAAGCTTGTCGATGATCGAGATCATCTTGGGCAGGCGCTCGGTAGCAGCAGCCTTGTCCTCGAGAGCGCGGAAATCACGCAGAGCGTTGCGCATAGTCTTGGCGTAGTAACGGTTCTCTACTCTCTTTTTCTCGCTCGAGCGAATTCTCTTTTTTGCAGACTTGTGGTGTGCCATAAATTCTTAATATTCTTATTCTTGTTGTTTTACTCTCGTACCGCGTGCGGGATTCGAACCCGCGATTTTGAGAATGAAAATCTCACGTCCTGGGCCTACTAGACGAACGCGGCCTGCCTTAAAAAGCGGGTGCAAAAGTACGAACATTTTCCGACATGGCCAAATTTTTTTCAACGCTTGCGGTTGAAAACTGGCCGTGGCTACTCGCTATCTGCTTGGAAACGAAAGCCTAATCGCTTGCCGGTAACTAGGGATTTTTTATCGAAATTGGTCCTCATCTCACCCACCGAAACGAGCTTAACTTCGTCATATGGAGGTGTTAAAAGATCAAAATTGGTGGTATACTCGATAGCGCTCTCTATGATACCTTGTACTGATTCGTTGGTTATCAGTGAAGTACCGAAATTCGTGTATAGCATGCCCAGCTCGCGCTTACCCTCTATGAAGTAGTGCTTCTCGTTGTTAACAAACACACGTCCAATCATATACCCGAGGTCGTTGTCACGCTGGTAGGCGAACGAGTCGGCTAGGAAGTTGTAGATGTGTATTACACCGCAGTAGCTCCTCCTGGTGTCCTCGCGGATATAGGGCGATTTCATCACCTGATGGTCGCGCGAGAACTCGAAGACATTGGTGTGCATCATGAAGAGCAGTATGTCACCCGCGAACTTCACCTCGAATTCGAAGTCGCCTCTGTCGTTGAACTCGAAAGCCACGTTGCGACCCTCGGCCTGGCATTTCTGCTTGAAAAGCATTATCAGTTCCCGAGTCTCCTCGCGGAACATCTCGAAAGTATCCTTGGTGGCGTTGTATACGGTCTGTTTCAGCTCGCTTTTGTTGAAGACAAGGTCTTTCAGCGCTTCTTTCAGTTCCATGGTGTTGGCGGTTAGCGTTTGTTTCTCTTCTTCGACAGCGTGTAGGGCTCAAGCGAAGGAGGTGTTGCCGTCGAATTGGATGCACCTTGCCAGGTCTTGTCACCATCGGCGAGATGGCTGTTCAGCAAGGCCTGCATCGTCTCCAGCGTGTTGGGGTATACCGTGCTCACACCGCTCTGCGTGCCGCTTACCAGGTGGCAGTACTGGAAGGTTGTGTTGTCGTCGTCACCCTCGGCTCCGTAGAACAGGTGCGTGGGCGAGTAGGTCTCAAACACGTAGCAGTTCTTGATGGTGCCGCCGTTGGCTATTCCAACAAAGCCGCCAGCCGTTCCCGTGTTGTCCATCAGGTTGGTGTGGCTCATGTGGATGAAACAGTTCTCGATGGTACCGCCGTCGATTCTGGCGGCAAAGCCACCTGCATAGTGGGCGTTGGCACTGGCTGCGAGTGTCATCAACGTGAGGCCGTTGTTGCAGAAGCAGTTCATCAGCTTGCCACCCTTCACCGTACCCGCAATCAGCGATACGATGGGGGCGCGCAGCGACGATTCGCACCAGCAGTAGTCTACATTGCCGCCCACATGGTTCGTGCCCACAATGCCAGCCGCCTTCGAGGAGGAGATGATAAGTGCTGTCTCCGAAGCATAGCAGTGGCGGATATTGCCGGTATTTACGCTGGCGATACCCGACCAGGGGATGGACGTGTTGGTGATACGTGCGGCGAAGTAGCAGTCCTCAATGGCACCAGTGAGGTTGTTTGCGTTGCTGTCGCAGATGCCGCTGGCACGGTATGCGGCGGTAACTTCCATCGGCGACGAGGCAAAGCATTCCTTGATCTGACCATAGTTGATTAGGCAGATGCCAGCCACACGCTGGGCGGTGCAGGCCATCTTGGCGGTGCAGCCGCAACCCTGTATCACACCCGTAGCTTCGTTGGTGACACAGATGCCTGCCAGTCCGCCACCTGTCTGTCCAACATCCATTGAAAGGCCGTTGGAGCCGCTGGAGACCACATGGCAGCCAATGATGTTGCCTTCATTGGTGATGCAGAGGGGAGAATAGTTTGCAGGACGGTAGTTCGAGACATTGCACTTCACGGTGATGCCTTCAACGGTGCCGTCTTCGGTTATCTTCTCAAATAGAGGATAGATGCTGTTGTTCGTGATACCGGGGTTGGTGTTGTTGGTGCCGCTGAAGGTCATGTGGCCCTTGAAGTTCTTGATGCCGTATTCATCCCAGTTGTATTCATCGAGCTCAATGCTCGAAGTCATCAGGGTGAACCATGTATCCGCGGTAACCTCCTTGTTGTTGATTTTAGGTGTCTCCTTGTTGAAGGCTTTGCGGACATAGTTGAGGTCGTTGTAGCTGTAGATTTTGTAGGGACGAGCCTCGTCACCCACGCCCGAAAGGCCGAGCTCAGAGCCATTCGACGTCCAGTTGGTCACACCCAGAGCCTGCATGTTGGTGATGCCGTTGCGTCGCACCGGGACGGTGAAGTTGCGGCTGCAATGCATGTTGTCGCTGGTGTTGATGGTGAGGGTAAGCTGATAGGAGGTCGACTGGTCTATGCCTTGCGTGGCTGGCAGCACCAGGTAGAAGGTCAGCAGCGTGTTGTTGTCGAAAGTGGTGCCGCCCGTAGGCATTGTGATGGTTATCGTGCGGTCTTCCTCTGCATTCGAGGCGCTCACCAGGTGCGGGTCAAAGGTGTTGTAGTTAACCACATTGAACATACCCTTGAGTTGCTTGTTGTCGCGTCCGTTCGAGCTGATGGTCACACTCTCCAGAGTCTTTGGCTGCTTGGTGTTGTAGATGTGCAGTCTCACAATGCAACCCAGCGAGTGGAAGTCGAGGTTGGGCGAGGTGTAAGGCTCGCCTGTGGGTGTACCGCCGTACCATGCCACCATGGGCATCACGTCGTGGTCGAAACTGGTGTCGTTGGCATACTTCTGCGTGGCGGGCAGGTCTATCTGCACGGTCTCGAAGGTCGTCACACTCGGGTCGTCCGAGTGGGTGATGACGTTGTTCGCGCGGTGGGGATAGAGGGCGCAGAAGTACTCCGAGTTCCATTCGAGGGTCGACTGGAACACACCGTTGTATTCTGGATAGTTCTCCGAGCCGTGGTTCAGCAGTATGCCCTCCTTGGGGGCCGAACTGCCGCTGGTGTTCGAGTTGATGCTTATGGCATCCCACTCCACCCAGTAAATCCACTTCTCTCCTACGAGCTGGGTCTTGGCATCGCCATTGTCCACCTGTTCGATGCGGGCGTTGAAGTTGAACGTGCTCTCCTCGTGCTTGCGGCAGCCCGTCAGCATGAGTGCCATGATTGCCAGCATGGCATACAGTATTAGTCTAGTTTGTTTCATCGGTCTTGGTGTTGGCATGTTCTTATTCCCATAATCCAGTTACGTACTCACCGTTCTCGTCGGTGTACTCGGTCACTTCTTCGGCGGCGCGCATCGAGCTGCGGTCGTCGCCCTCGATGAGCACATAGTCTTTGTACTTAGCCACAGAGTGTGCAAAGCCTTCTTCTGCGGCGTACTCGAATACTTCAATTTCGGGTTTTATATATGTCTTTTTCATGACAAGACAGATTATTTCTTTATCAGTTTTTGTATAGTCACCTTCTCGTCGGTGTGTATCCTCAGGAAGTATACTCCTGTCGAGAGGCGGTCAAGGTCGATGGTCAGCTTGTCGCCTGCGGCATCGATGTAGTCGGCCAGGCGGCGACCCTCGTTGTCGTAGAGTTCGACGTGCTTCAGCGCGGTAGCTTCAACAGTCACGTAGCTCGTCGTCGGGTTGGGGTACACCTTCACCGAGCTCACGGGCGTCACCTCGGCGATAACCTCGTTGCCCTTGATGGTAAGGCTCAAGGCGATGATGCTGTCGCAGCCGAATTCGGTGGTCAGTGTGTCGAAGAGCATTATGGTGACGGAACGCTCGGTGGTAAGAGTGTTCTGCATCAACATCGTCTCGGCGGGTGACAGGTAGAAGCCGTAGCCCGAGTAGCCCTGGTTCTCGTCGGTGGTGTCGCTCACCGTGGTCATGGTGCTGTGGTGCACTATCACCGTCAGGGCGGTGGTGCTGTCGACCATCAATATCGAGTCGATGATGTTGTAGCTCAAGGTGGTGTCGCTGGTGTAGAACGAGCCTTCCCATTCCACGGTGTCGCAGTTCTCCACGGTCACCTGGCTCTCCACGGGGATCAGGTCGGGATTGCCGAAGACGGGATAGCCGTGGTTGGTGCCGTTGAGGTCGCTGCGCCAGGTCTTGTACATCTCGCGGCCCTCGGCCTCGTTGCGTTCCTTCACCCAAATGTTCAGCACACGTGTAAGGTTGTTCACGCCATACACCTCCTGGTCAATCTTCACGCGGTTGCCCGAGCCCTCGAACGAGGCTGTGGTGCCCTCGCTGGCCATGGCGTTGGTCTGGCCGCTGGCACGCTTCGCCGAGCCGTTCTTGTAGTAGTTGTGGTTGGCGCGGCTGCCGTTGTTCAGAACGGCGGCTACGGCACCGTCGGTGGCCGAGCCTTCAACCTTGCCAAACACATAGTTGTTCTCTATCACGGTGTTGCTCGAGTGACCCACCAAGCCGCCTTCACGCTGCGACTTGTGGTCGCCGACCAACATCACGTAGTTGTTGCGGAGTTCCGACATCTCGCCGCTCTTGGCCCTGCGGAAGAGGCCTGCGGTGACAGGTGCTTCCCCGTTGAGCCAACCGGCCAAGCCGCCCACATAGAGGCCGCTCATACGGTTGTCGTTACGCACGGGGCCGGTGTTCGAAATCTTCGTCGAGGTACCGTGGCCAACCACGCCGCCGCTATACACGGCGTCGCCTATATACTTGGCCGACACCGACGAGTTGGTCACACCGTCGTGGTCCGACAGACCAATCATACCGCCGCTCACATAGTGCGTGGTAAGGATGGTG
>JAEEGH010015783.1_pt1 | contig 16349 bp, 11 predicted proteins | sample 9134181 | NCBI WGS metagenome assembly JAEEGH01 (sample SAMN16246544, study PRJNA631951) | gut metagenome | biome: gut microbiome; feature: rumen; material: DP-attached | host: Bos | place: Iran: Karaj | collected 2018-10
CCTGATCGCGGTTGAACAGGACGGCAGCATCTATTCCGCGGTCAAAGGGGTGTGGAACACCGAGATCCAGGCCCGCACCCTGCAGGATGGCACATTATGAAGCAGTTTCTTGTGCTTGCCGCCATACTTCCGCTGATGCTGGTGTTTTTCGTGCAGTTCTCCATGGATCAGATCAATTCCAGCCGGATAGGCATTCTGTCCGATATGGTGTACGCGGCGAAGGAGGAAGCGAAGCAGGAGGGTTGCTTTACCCAGAGGATCAAAGACGACCTGATCGCCAACATTTCCTCGGCGCTGCAGATCGACCCTTCGGACGTCAGGATCGAAGCCACGGAGTCTGTGCGCTACAGGATCATGGAAGCGGAAGGATATGGTGGAGACGATTGGGAACGGGGCCTGATCTACTATAAGGTGTCCGTGCCGATCGGCGAACTGATGGCCGGACACAGGCTGTTCGGCATCCGGGAACAGGACAACGTGTATTATTACACGATCGAGAGTTATACAGCCAGCGAGAGGCTGCCATGAAGACGTTTCTGACGTTTCTCGGCCTGCTGGTCGTCTGTCTCAGCCTGCTGTGCTTTACGTCCGATATGGACCGCTACGCGAAGCTGCAGCTGCATATGAAGGCTCTGGCGGAGGAGTGTGCCGCCGGCAGCGTCCTGTTTACCGACGACGAGGCATATTCCCGGGGGCTGGTCGTGTTCCGCGAAGCGGACGCCGGGAAATACGTCGATTTCATGCTCCTGCAGGCGCAGGGCGACGCCCTGTATCTGAAGGGTCAGCTGTCGGCGGAGATCCGGCTGTTCGACGACGAAAAAGGTTACGACGGCCTGATCGCGTATCACGTGCAGCAGATCCGTCCCTGCAGCGTCGTACGCCTGTACTGGCAGGGACCGGACCTGTTCCGGCTGCCGTTCTTCAGCCTGACGGCCGCGACCCGGACGGCCGTATACGAATGGGCCGACAGAAAACTGAATATGGATTATGAAGAAACAGATCGCGCCTCCCGCCGTTGCGGGGGGCTGTTTCTTTGTGGTATGATGAATACTATCTTTTTATGCGCTGAAGGGAGGCCTGCCTTGAAGAAACTGCTGTCGATCCTGCTGATCTGCGCGCTGACGCTCTGCGCCGGCGGCATTTCCCATGCGGCGGACAGCGGCGAAGCGAAGCGGGCTGCCGACGAACTGTACGGCCTCGGCCTTTTCAGCGGCACGGGCGTGACGGAAGATGGACAGCCCCTCTACAGCCTGGAACGCACGCTCACGCGCCAGGAAGCCATTACGCTGGTGCTCAGCCTGATGGGAAAAACGGAAGAGGCGAGGAAGACCGTTTCACAGACGCATTTCCTCGACGTGGATGCCTGGGCGGTGCCTTACGTGGGCTACGCGTATCAGCAGGGGATCACGGCGGGCGTCGCCGCGGACCGTTTCGGCGCGCACAGAGAAGTGACGGCGACGGAATTCCTGACGTTCCTTCTCCGGTGTCTCGGCTATGAAAATGGCAGGGATTTCCGCTGGGACGACGCGGCGCAAAAGACAGACTGGATCGGCATCACCCGCGGCGAATATGCAAGCGGGCAGACCTTTACCCGCGCGGATGCGGTCGTCGTCTGTGAACGGACGCTGCACGCGTACTGCCGGGACAGCCGCAGAACGCTGGCGGAACAGGTGCTGGGCCTGGCGCTCGACAAGCCGCTCGCGCTGCCGCAGACTGTCGCGGAATCTTCCTATACGTTCCGGCTGGCGGACGTTCCTTCCTATACCGGGGCGCCTTACGTGATCCTGAACGCAAACATCCCGTCTTTTTCCGAAGAAGAGCTTTCCCATCTGTCGTTCGAACGCTACGGCGATCTGGACAGCCTGGGACGCTGCACGGCGGCGCTCGGCTGCCTGCACTCCGACCTGATGCCCACGGGCAGCCGCCACTCCATGTGGTCGATCAAGCCCAGCGGCTGGAAGACGGTGCGCTATGACGATCTGATCCCGGATAAATATCTGTATAACCGCTGCCATCTGATCGCATTCTCGCTGGCTGGCGAGGAAATGAACGAAAAGAATCTCATCACCGGCACTCGCAGTATGAACCAGGACGGCATGCGCGGATTCGAGACCCGCGTGGCGAATTATCTCAACCATTGCGACAACCACGTGCTCTACCGATCGACGCCCGTATTCGAGGGAAAGGAACTGGTCGCCAGGGGCGTCCACCTCGAAGCCATGTCCGTGGAGGACGGCGGCGGGGGCATCCTGCTGAACGTGTTCATCTACAACGTGCAGCCCGGCATCGAGATCGATTACCGCAACGGAAACAGCAGGGCGATGGAGAACGCGGCGGAGATCATCGCGAACCGCAACGCCGCGCCGGAAGGCATGGCGTACGTCGCGAATACGAAGACCGGCAAATTCCATTACACCTGGTGCAGCGCAGCCGAAGCGATGTCGGAGCTGAACCGGTACTATTCCAACGACAGGGACGAGCTGATCCAGCTCTTCACCCCCTGCAAGATCTGCAACCCCTGACAGGAGGCGCTATGAAACCAGAGATTCAGAAGATCTACGACGAAAAACTGACGACAGCCGCGGAAGCGGTCAAAATGATACGTTCCGGCGACCGGGTCTACGGCGGCACCGCGTCTTCCTGGGCCTACGGCCTGCTGCAGGCGCTGTGGGACCGCAGGCATGAATTGGAAGGCGTCACGATCCTGGGCAGCAACGCTTACCAGGCAGCTCCCATCTTCGACGAAGACGAGGACAATCCCTTCCTGTTCAGCACGTTCTTCGTCGGGGTCAACGACCGCAAACAGATGAAACGCCTGGACTACACTTCCGTGCACCTTTCTCTCGTAGACTACTGGTCCGAGACGGAAGGGCAGCCGGACGTCTGTCTGCTGGAAGTGAGTCCGCCGGATGAGGACGGCTGGTGCTGCTACGGGCCTTCGGGCGTCGCGGCGGGTTACCGTCTGAAAGAACTCAGTAAAAAGGTGATCCTGCAGGTGAACCGCAACACGCCGTACATCCTCGGCGAGAAGAACCTGGTCCACGTGTCCGAGGCAGACGCCATCTGCGAGATCGATACGGAATACGACCGCTTCGACGTGATGGAACCGGACGATCTTTCCAAACAGATCGCCGCCTATATCCTGGAGGAGATCCCCGACGGCGCCACGTTCCAGCTGGGTCTGGGCAACATCTCCACGGCGATCGGCTACGGGCTGCATACCAAGAATGAACTGGGCATCCACACCGAACTGCTGAACCAGCCCATGATCGAACTGATGCGCAGCGGCAACGTCACGAATACCCGCAAGGGCTATCTGGACGGGAAGACGGTGTTCAGCTTCTCTTTAGGCAACCCGGATCTCTATCAGGAGATCGACCGCAACGAGCGATTTTACGTCGTGCCGTTCTGCCTGTCGAACGATCCGCGCATCATCGCGCAGAACAGGAACATGATCTCCATCAACGCCACGATGTCGCTGGACCTCTGGGGCGAGGCGGCTTCGGAGTGCGTCGGGTGGAAACAGTATTCCGGCGTGGGCGGACAGCTGGACTTCGTCCGCGGCGCCCAGTGGTCGGACGGGGGCAAGTCCTTCATCGCCACCACGTCCAGTTTTGTCAAGAACGGCAAGCGCGTTTCCAAGATCGTGCCGTACTTCGCGCCGGGCACGCCGGTGACCACGCCCAGATCCGATATCCAATACGTCGCGACGGAATTCGGCTGCGTCAACCTGAAGCCGCTGAATATGGCGGACCGCGCCAGAGCCATGATCTCCATCGCGCACCCCGATTTCCGCGAAGAACTGACGGAACAGGCGAAAAAGGTTGGATTGATCAAGTAGAGAGGTTTCGCCGCTCTATGGGGAGATTTCAGGCCTTAAAAGGCATCATAAAAACAGAGCGGGAGTTTCCTCCCGCTCTGTTCCATTATTTCTTCTATTTCTCCAGCATCTCGATGAATTCTTTCGAGGGTTCCTCTCCGTATTCGCAGATCTCGAACACTTCGACGTGTTTGATGGATTCCGCGGCTGCTCCGAACTTCTCCACGACTTCCGCGGCGTACAGATCCCTGTGACGGGCGAGCATCCTGCTGAAGCGTTCCTTCATGTAAGCCTTCTGCCTGTCTCTGGGCCAGTCGATGACCTCCAGCCGGTCGGGCCAGCACAGCCAGTCGAAATACTGGCTCTCGTGGCAGCAGGCCGCTTCGACCAGCGTGTCGAGCGTATCATCCACAGGGACGACGATGTCCGCCCGGAACGGGTAAGGTTTCTGGAAGGAATCGTGCCAATACAGCATGACGGGCATGTACGTCATGTTCGGGCTTTCCGGGCAGATGAACGGGACCGTCAGCAGATAGGACGCGTCCTGGACGAGCAGGGCGGCGTTCCGGTGATCCGGATGATAGTCGTTCGGCCGGTTCGTGATGATGAGGTCGGGCTTGTAGTCCCGGATGTAGCGGATGAGCCTCTCCCGGTTCTCCAGGCTCGCCGTCAGCCTGGCGTCCTCCACGTCCCAGCAGTCGTAGCGTCCTCCGAACAGCGCGCCGCTGGCCGCCGCTTCTTTTTTGCGGATCTCCGCGAGCCGCAGGCCTGCCAGTTCCTCGCGGAACGTACCGCGGCAGCCGTCGGTCAGGGAGAGCAGGCGCACGTCCCAGCCTTTGTCTGCCAGCTTTTTCAGCAGGCCCCCCGCGCTGGTATCCGCGTCGTCCTGGTGCGCGCCGATGCTCAAGACTTTATATTTCTTCTCTTCCATGGGATCATCTCCTTCATACCATGTAATTTCTACTGTCAATTATACCAAAGCGGCGCGCAAAATACGCGGATTGCTTATATACTAATTACAAAACCCGAATCTTTATGGAAAAAAGGAAGAGAACACAGCATGAAAAAGATCGTTACCCTGATGATACTCTTAGCGCTTCTGCTGCAGACGGGCTGCACGCCGGCCCCGGTTTCCCCGGAACCTGCGGAGCCTGCGGAAGACCCCTCCGAAGCTGCCGGCATGCTGATCGAAAACGGCATGGCGCAGCAGATCGCGGCTTATACGGACCCCATGGATCTGACCTATACGAACGAAGGGAGCGAGCTGCTCCGGTACGTCGTTTACGTGGAGACGGATCTGGATACCGACATGGACGGCAAACCGGACCTGGTGAAGACCATGGTGCAGGTGCCGCGCGCCGCCGCGGAAGGCGGATACAAGGCGCCGGCGCTGTATGAAGCCCGCCCGTATATCGCCGGTATGTACGCGTATCACCAGTCTCTGCCGGAGGCCGGAAGTTACGATTTCGACGTCTCCGCTATGTACGCTCAGCCGGAAAAGCGCGCTGCCGCAGGAACGGCCAACACGCTGGAGCACGCGGCGAAAGCGGATCCGGCGGATTGGAACTACACCTTCGAGAACGATCCGTTCGGCCAGGAGTTCATGCAGAATCTGACCACCTATGATTATTACCTCGTCCGGGGCTTTGCGGTCGTGCAGTCCGCAGGTTTGGGGACCTGGGGCTCCGAAGGCCTGGAATGCTGCGCGAGCCGGGCAGAAGCGGACGCGTTCCGCTGTATCGCCGAATGGCTGACCGGCAAGAGGACCGCTTACACGGACAAGGAGAACAACATCGCGATCGAGGCGGATTGGAGCAGCGGCCACATCGGCATGACAGGCCGTTCCTACGCGGGCGCCATGGCCTTCGAAGTGGCTGCGTCCGGCGTCGAGGGGCTGGACACGATCGTGCCCGTGGCAGGACCCTCCTGCTGGTATGAATACAACTGCATCCAGGGCATCCACTCCGGCCTGTTCAACAATTACGACTTCATCACCGATCTGGCTGCCACCTGCGCCAGCCGCATGTTCGCGGACGTGGATCCGGACCTGGTGAAGACTTACGAGAAGTATCTCGCGTCTCTGCGGGACGCGCAGATCGCGCTGGACGGCGACTACGGCGATTTCTGGGCGGAAAGGGATTTCTCCGTCACGGACGGCCTGAAATGCTCCGCCCTGATCGTGCAGGGTCTGAACGACGTCAACGTGCGTCCGAAGAACTTCGACCTGATGCGGGACGCTTTCCTGTGCTGCGGCTGCGAAGTGAAAGCGCTGCTGCACCAGAACGGCCACGTGACCCCGGCTAACGAGCAGATGAAGCTCGACATCATGATCGGAGACCATACGTATACGGAACTGCTGAACCTGTGGTTCACCCATGAGCTGCTGGGCGTGGATAACGAAGCGGCGGAAATGCCCGCCTTCACCGTGCAGAGCAACGTGGACGGCAAGTTCTACGGGACGGAGGAATGGAAGACCGGCAACGCGCTGGAACTGATCTCGGACGCGGAAGGGGAGGCCGTTGTCAGCGCGGAAGGCGCGCAGATCGCCAACCCCACGCTGGTGGACAACACGCTGGACGGCGCGAGCGGCGCGGATCACCTGCTGCTGACTTCCATGGACGTGGAGGAAGCTATAACGGTCAACGGACCTGTCGCCGTGCACGTGCGGGCGAAGACGGACGACCTGGATACGGAGGAGCTGATGCTGAGCGCGGTCCTGGTCGACGCGGCGGACGAACCGTTCCTGACCTATGACGTGGGCTGGGAGGTCCTGGAGGCCAAGCGGACGGAAGTGGGGGGCGTCCCGATGGGAGAGGGCGTTCCCTCCTACGATCTGGCGGAATACGTGCAGAAGGAGATGACCCGTAAGATCGTCGCCTACGGCTCCATGGATCTGCGCAATCCGGAGGCGGGCTATGAACCCTCGACCGCGGTCCGCCGCAGCGAACCCATCGAAGCGGGCGAATGGTACGACTACACGATCTGGCTGCAGCCGAATTACTATACGATGCAGCCCGGTCACAGACTGGAAGTCTACGTCCTGCCGTTCTGCGGCTTCTCTTCGTCGGATCTGAGCGTCGCGATCTATACGCCGGAAGAACTGGAAGGGTTCGGCATCGATCCGAAGGGACTCGTTCCGTTCAGCCAGGATTACAGTTTCACCGTGTACTGCGGCGCCAGCAGCGTCTCTATTCCCGTTACTTCAAAATAGCGAAAGACTTCAAACAAAGAAATAAAAAGAGCAGAGAAAATCTCTCTGCTCTTTTTGTGTTACTGAAGATGCGGCTGAGGAGCAGTCTCGGACAAACGAGGCAATCTTCCCTTGCCGAGCGGTTCGAGACTGTCCGAAGACGCTTTTAACGCTGCAATATCTCGCGGTACTTCGCTTCTTCCTCGCTGTTGGCCATGATGAAGTGGCCTTCCTCGATCTCGATCCAGCGGGGCGGGTCGTTCTCGTAATGATGCACGCCCGGATCGTAGACCTTGACGACCTTTTTCTTCTCGTTGTCCGGATCGGGCATCGGGATAGCGGACAGCAGGGCCTGCGTGTAGGGGTGCAGCGGGTGCGCGTACAGTTTTTCCGTTTCTGCCAACTCCACGATGACGCCTTTGTGGATGACCGCGATGCGGTCCGTGATGAAGCGCATGACGGACAGGTCGTGGGCGATGAACAGGTAGGTGAGGCCTCTTTCTTTCTGCAGCTTGCTCATCAGGTTGAGCACCTGCGCGCGGATGGATACGTCCAGCGCGGAGATCGGTTCGTCCGCGATGATGAACTCAGGCTCCATGATCAGGGCCCGGGCGATGCCGATGCGCTGTCTCTGGCCGCCGGAGAACTCGTGGGGGAATCTCGTGGCGAATTCGGGCAGCAGGCCTACGTCGGACAGAGCCTGGGAGACGCGTTCCTCCCGTTCTTCCTTTTTCATGTCCGGATGGACGTTCATTAAGCCTTCAGAGACGATGTAGTCCACCTTGGCACGCTCGTTCAGCGACGCCATCGGGTCCTGGAAGATCATCTGGATCTTTTGGGTCACCATCTTGTCCATCTCTTTGGAGATCTTGCCGGAGATGCGCTCTCCCTTGAACAGGACTTCGCCCGCGGAGATGGGATTGATGCGGATGATGGCGCGGCCGATGGTGGTCTTGCCGGAACCGGATTCGCCGACGAGGCCGAAGGTCTCGCCTTTGTAGATGTCGAAGTTTACGCCTTTGACGGCCACGAAGGCCTTGCGGCCTTTGCCGAAGGTCACCTCCATGTTCCGCACGGAGCACAGCACTTCTCTTCCTTTGTAGTCGATCATGCCTGCTCACCTCCCTTCGCCTGCTGTTCCATGGTATCCAGACGGATGTTGCGGATGTGGCTGATGATCTCCGGCGGATCCACCTTCGGTGCTCTCGGATCCAGCAGCCAGGTCCTGGCCTTGTGGGTCGGAGAGACGTCGAAGTAGGGCGGACGGTACAGGAAATCGATCTTTAAAGGATGCGGATTTCTCGGCGCAAACGCGTCGCCGCGGATCTCGTTGAAGAGGTTCGGCGGCGTGCCTTTGATGGCGTACAGGTCGCTTCCCTTGATGCCCAGCTGGGGCAGGGAGGACAGCAGCGCCCAGGTGTAGGGATGCCGCGGGTCGTAGAACACTTCTTCGCAGGTGCCCACCTCCACGATGTCGCCGGCGTACATGACGGCAATTCTGTCCGCTACGTTCGCTACGACGCCCAGGTCGTGGGTGATGTAGATGGTGGTCAACCCGTACTTTTCTTTTAAGTTGCGGATGAGCTGCAGGATCTGGGCCTGGATCGTAACGTCCAGGGCCGTGGTGGGCTCATCGCAGATGAGGATCTGCGGGTTGCAGGCCATGGCGATGGCGATGACGACTCTCTGGCGCATGCCGCCGGAGAACTCGTGGGGATACTGCTTGGCGCGGCGCTCCGCCTCGGGAATGCCTACGTCCTGCAGGATCTCCACCGCCTTTTTGCTGGCCGCTTCGCCCTTTAATCCCTGGTGGAGCTTAAGGGCTTCTTCGATCTGCCAGCCTATGGTCTTCAAGGGGTTGAGGGAGGTCATCGGGTCCTGCATCACCATGGCGACTTCCTTGCCGCGTATGGTCTGCCACTGTTCCTCGGTCTTGTATTTCGCCAGGTCGACGGGATGTTCCGGATCCATGCCGTAATACCAGATCTCGCCGGAGTCCACCCAGCCGTTCTTGTCCAGAAGGCCGATGAAGTTCTTGGTGAAGACGGATTTACCGGAGCCGGATTCGCCGACGATGGCCAGGGATTCGCCCTTGTGCAGGTCCAGGGAGATGCCCCGGATCGCATTGAGGACTTTGCCGCGGAGGCTGAACTTTACATGCAGATCCTTTACGGAAAGGATGATATCTCCGTTGTTCAACATGTCTTTGCCTCCTTTCTATACGTGGTTTCTCGGATCGGACGCGTCCGCGAACGTGTTGCCGATCAGATAGAACGATACGGTGATGAACGTGACCACCAGAGCCGGGAAGATCAGCTGGTACCGGCTGCTGGTCATCATCATCTTGCGGCCTTCCTCCACCAGGTTGCCCAGGGAGGCGATGTTCTTCGGCATGCCCAGGCCGCAGTAGGTGAGGAACACCTCGTCGGAGATGACCGACGGAATGGCCAGCGCGGTCTGCAGCATGATGACGGACACCATGTAAGGCAGCAGGTTCTTGATCATGATCTTGCCGGTGCTGGTGCCCAGGCAGCGCGACGCGAGGTTGTAGTCTCTGTCGCGGATCATCAGGATCTGGTTGCGGATGAACCGGGCCATGCCCAGCCAGCCCACGCAGCACATGGAGATGATCATCGTGGCCATGCCCGGACGCAGGATGTAGGAGATCAGGATGAGGATGATCGTTCTCGGGATGTTATCGATGATGTTGTAGACTTCCGTGAGGAAGGCGTCCAGTTTGCGGACGTAGCCCCACAGAATGCCGATCGTGATGCCGATCACGTTATCGCTGATCGCGACGATGAGTGCGATCAGCAGCGACGTTCTCGTGCCGCTCCACACTCTGGCCCACAGATCCTGGCCGACGGCGTTGGTGCCGAACCAGAAGTCGTGGCTGGGCGGGAGATTTCTCATGACGGACCCGTCGTCGAAATCGTAGATCTGGGCGGGGGGCCGCTGACCTGGCAGATGGGGCTGGATGATCGTAAATGCGATGAGGAGCAGCAGCGCGACGAGCAGGAATCTCGCCAGCCTGTTGTTCCAGAACGCGCGGAATGTGCTGCGCCAGTAGGAATAGCTGGAGTAGCCGGTCTTCTCCGCCAGGGTATCGTCGTATTCCGCCATCTCGAAACGGGAAGGATCGAGCGCGGCGACCTGCTCGGGCGAAAGATCGTCGGGAAGGGAATCCCGGAGCGCTTTCTCGAGCTGATCCGCCATGCCTTCCGAGGCTTTTTCCATGACGGCGCCTTTTCTAAACAGACTCATCAGCGGCTCTCCTCCTTTCCGGTAAGACTGATGCGCGGGTCAACGAGCACCATGAGGATGTCGCCCAGGAACAGGCCGATGATGCCCACCGAGGCGAAGATGAGGACCAGCGCCTGCACCATCGTGTTGTCCTGGCGCTGGATGACGTCGATCAGGAGACCGCCCATGCCGGGCACGGAGTAGATCGATTCCACATATAGAGAACCCATGATGGTGAAAAGCAGGGACGAGGGGATCGTCTGGACCATGGGTACGAAGGCATTGCGGAAGACGTGCTTCATCATGACCGCCTTGTTGGATACGCCCTTGGCCCGGGCCAGTTTTACGTAGTCCTGGTTCATCTGGTCCACCATATACCGGCGCATCCACATGCCGTAGTTGGCGATGGAGGGGAGGGCCAGGGATATGATGGGAAGGATCCATGAAATGGGTTTGCTGTCGTTGTATAGCATCGGCAAGCCTGTACCCTTTGTCGCGTACATCTGGATAAACAGGAAGTACACGGCGGAAGGAGCAGCCTGCAGGAACACGATAAAGCCGGTGCCCAGTTTGTCGGGCCACTTGCCTTTGCTTCGCGCCATGACCGCGCCTAAAGGGATGCCGATGAGGAGGGAGAGGCCCATGGCCATCGCTCCCAGTTTCGCGGAGATCTTGATCTTCGGCTTGATGATCTTGACGATGTCCACGTTTTCGCGGTAGATCCAGGATTTGCCCAGGTCGCCCCGCGCGAGATTTCGGTAAAAGTTGAATAATTGCACTGGAACCGGTTTGTCCAGTCCCTTCGCAGCCAGTTTCGCTGCGATGACTTCTTCGCTCAGCTTATCCACGTTCGGTCCCAGATAGCCTTCGATGGGCATCAGGCGCAGCAGACAGAAGATGAGCGTAATGATGATAAAAAGGCTGAGAAGGGCTGCGCCGAAGCGCTTGAGTATGTATTTCGCCACCTTTTCATCCTCCTTCTGTGTTTGATTGAGAAAAGAGGGTGCCCCGCGAGCATTGGCATGCCTTTTGGGACACCCTCCACTTTTTTACGCTTTCCTATTGAGATGTGGAGATCTCAAAGCGTCCTATTTTGCCTTTTCGGCTTCCCAGGCTTCGGTCGCCTTCTCGAATTCCTCCATGGAGTAGGACTTTTCGAGCAGGTGCATGCCCTTATACTTGTACGCGCAGATGCCGGCCATCGCGTTCTCTGCTTCGTAGAGAGCGAGCTTGGAAGCAACATAGCCGTCGTTGTACTGCTGATAAGGGATCATCAGGCCTTCGGTCAGGGCGTATTCTTCCGCCTTGGCGAACAGCTCGTAGCGGGCGTTCAGTTCCTTTTCGGCTCTGGCCGCTTCGACCAGGGAGTTGAAGACCATCTGCGGGGTTCCGACCAGTTCTTCGTCGTCGATCACGTTGTTGGCGTAATCTTCTTCGGTGTAGATGTAGCCGGTCTTGTATTCATCGCCTTCGATGTATTCCTGAGAACCGAAGGTCCAGCCGTAGCCGAAGGGTTCGAAGTAGGTCGCGGGATCTGCGTAGTCCGGGGACCAGCCCTGTTCGTAGAGGCCCCACTTGCCGGGACGGCGGACTTCACCGATGAAGTTCGTGGTCGGGCCGGCGTAGACCGTAATGTCGATGTAGTCGGTGCCGAGCAGTTCTTCGAGCTGCTTTTCGATCAGCTGGAAGGAGTTGTCCATGTTCGGCGTGGAGGGGTTGTAGAATACGGGGATCTGGATGGGCAGGGGCACGCCGGCGGCCTCGAGTTCGGCCTTGGCAGCATCTCTGAATTCCAGAGCCTTGGCTTCGTCATAGAAGCCCTTGGACAGTTCGGGCAGGTTGCCGAACTGGGTGTAGTCTTTACCGTCGACCATCGCGAAGTCTGCGGGGATCATCAGGTTGGTCACACGCTCTTCCGCATAATACGGATCGTAAGCGGACAGGCAGTAAGCCTTGTTGAGACCGTACACGATGGACATACGCCAGTTCTTGTTGTTGACGGCAGCTCTGTAGGCCTCATTCTGCACTTCGTCGTCCATCTTCGGGTTGAAGTTGAACAGCATGTACATGATGGTGCCCAGCTTCTTGGACTGGTGGACGTACTGGGCGTTGTCGCCGTTCAGCCATTCGTCCAGGATGTTGGTCGTAACGGAGCAGGAATCCACTTCGCCGCGCAGGAACATTTCCGGAGCGATGGAGTCGGCCTGGGCGTTGTACTTGCCGTTGACTTTGGTGATGTAGACCTTATCCGCGTCGAAATAGTTTTCGTTCTTGACCCAGATCATCTCTTCCTGGGGCAGCCAGCTCTGGCAGATGTATGCGCCGCAGTAGAGGATCTTGTCGTAGTCGGTGCCGAATTCGTTGGTGACGAGTTCTTCTTCGCCGCTGTCGTTGATGGTCGGCGTCGGATTCTCGACTTCGCAGGATTCATAGAATGCCTGGTTCACGGGCAGATAGCAGCCGTAGGTGAGCAGGGTGAGGAAATAGGCGCAGGGCTGCTTTAAGTGATAGACCAGCGTGTAGTCGTCCAGGGCTTCTACGCCCAGCTGCGTAAAGTCGTCGATGACGCCGTTGTACAGCTCGGAGCCGTTTACGATGTAAGAGGTGAGCATGTCGGGCATATCGGAGTCGAATTTAACATCCGCGACCAGTCTTGCCGCCATCACGAAGTCGTTTGCGGTGACCGGTGCATATTCTTCGCCCTCGCAGGTATACCATTTGGCGTCATCTCTCAGATGGAAGGTCCAGGTGAGACCGTCTTCGCTCTCTTCCCAGCTGGTCGCAAGGTCGGGAACGATATTGCCTAAGTTGTCGTACTCGATAAGGGTATCGACGAAGTTTGCCAGAGGCTTCTGGTTCGCCGATACGGAGGTCGCCAGATAGTTCATGCTGGTAATTTCTTCGGAATACAGATAGTCGTATTCCGTGTCGCTGGAGTAAGGGATACCGGTGTAGGGATCTGCGCCGGCAGCTTCTCCGCTTTCGCCGCCTGCGGGCTGGTCGGAACCGCCGCCGGTGCAGCCGGCAAACATTCCGATGACCATGACCACTGAAAGCAGCAGTGCAAGATACTTCTTCATAATTTTCCTCCTTATGAAAATACGCATCTATACTGCAATATGCAGTATCAATACAAATCCTATTATACTACATCTTCACACAACCTTCACAATTCATTCTCGCATTTTGTGCGTATTTCCCAAATTATGCGACGAATTTGCTATAATAAAAAAGGTTTCAGCACAAAGGAGGATTTTCTATGGAAAAAATGCGGAGGTTTTCGGTTTTATTCGCATTTATCTTATTTCTTACGGCCTGTTCCGGGGGTCAGCAGGGCTCACAGAATGAACCTGCGGAGAACCCTCCTGCCATCGCTCCCATTTCCGGGGAGGGCATCGTCATCGAAAACGGCATGACGCAGCAGATCGCCTCGTACACCGATCCGATGAAAGAGGATTACACGAACGAGGGGAGCGAGCTCCTGCGGTTCGTCGTCTATGTGGAAACGGATAACGATACGGATATGGACGGAAAACCGGATCTCGTAAAGACCATGGTGCAGGTGCCGCTGCAGGCGGCCTCCGGCGTGTATAAAGCGCCGGTGATCTACGAAGCCCGGCCCTACATCGGCGGCATGTATGCCTACCAGCCGCAGCTTCCTGCCGCAGGGGAGTACGAATTCGATATAGCAGATATGTATGCGCAGCCTGCAAAGCGTACGCCTGCCGGCAACATCAGTACCCTGCAGCATGCGGCAGCCGTCGATCCTTCCGACTGGGTCTATACCTTCGAAAACGACCCGTTCCAGCAACAGTTCATGGGAAATCTTACGACCTACGACTACTATCTCGTAAGAGGTTATGCCGTCGTTCAGTCTGCAGGTCTTGGCACCTGGGGCTCCGAAGGGCTGGAAGTGTGCTGCAGCCAGGCGGAAGCGGACGCGTTCCGCTGCATCGCCGAATGGCTTACGGGCGACCGCAAGGCGTACACCGATAAGGAAAACAACATTGAGATCGCGGCGGACTGGAGTAGCGGGCGCATCGGCATGACCGGAAGATCCTACGCCGGTGCCATGGCCTTCGAAGTGGCTGCCTCCGGCGTCAAAGGTGTGGAGACCATCGTTCCCGTGGCGGGGCCTTCCTGCTGGTACGAATACAACAACACCCAGGGCATTCCCTCGGGGCTGTTCGACAAATACGACTTTATTACGGACCTCGCGGCGACCTGCGCCAGCCGGATGTTCGCGGACGTGGACCCGGAACTGGTGAAGACTTATGAGAAATACCTGGCAACGCTGCGGGACGAACAGATCGCGCTGGAAGGGGACTACGGCGATTTCTGGGCGCAGCGGGACTTCTCGAAGACGGACGGGCTGAAATGCTCCGCCCTCATCGTCCAGGGCTTAAACGACGTCAACGTGCGCCCGAAGAACTTCGACCTGATGCGCGACGCGTTCCTGCGCTGCGGCTGCGATGTTAAGGCGCTGCTGCACCAGAACGGCCATGTGACCCCGGCCAACGAGCAGATGAAGACCGACATCATGATCGGCGATCATACCTACACGGAGCTGCTGAATCTGTGGTTCACCCACGAGCTGCTGGACGAGGTCAATGAAGCGGCGGAACTGCCTGCCTTTACCGTGCAGAGCAACCTGGACGGCAAATTCTACGGCGCGGAAGAGTGGAAGACGGGAAACATGCTTACGTTAACTACGGACGACGCTTCTGAGTACACCGTCTCCGCGGAGGGCGCTACCTCTGCAAATCCAACGCTGGTGAGCGATACGCTCGACGGCGCCAGCGGCAGCGATCACCTGCTGCTCGTATCGCAGGACGTGACGGAAGAGATCACGGTCAACGGGCCGGTAGCGGTACACGTCAAAGCGAAGACAGCGGATCTCGACAAGGATATGCTCATGCTGAGCGCCGTGCTGGTGGACGCTGCGGACGAACCCTTCTCGACCTACGACGTGGGCTGGGAGGTCCTGACCGTGGACGACGTACAGAAGAAAGGTGTAGACAGGGGAGAAGGGGTTCCTCCCTACGACCTGGTGGAATACCATGCGACCGAGGTGACCCGCAAGATCGTCTCCTACGGCTCCATGGATCTGCGCAATCCCGAAGCCGGTTACGATCCTGCGACGGCTGTAAAAAGGGCAGAGCCCATCGAAGCGGACACCTGGTACGACTACACCATCTGGCTGCAGCCAAACTTCTACACGGTGCAGCCGGGTCACAGGCTTGAAGTGTACATCCTGCCGTTCTGCGGCTTCTCCTCAACGGACTTTGCGCTGGAGCTCAGCACGCCCGAACAGCTGGTGGAATACGGGGTCGACCCTGCCAGCATCGTTCCGTTTCACCACGATTACAGTTTTACTGTAAACGGCGGCAGCGTGGACATACCGGTCGTATCCTCCGGAAAATAGATTATTCCGCAAATACAAAAGCGGAGCAGGGGACATCCTCTGCTCCGCTTCTTTGTGTCTTTACTTTTTCAGGATCTCGCGGTACTTCGCTTCTTCTTCACCGTTGGCCATGATGAAATGGCCTTCTTCGATCTCGATCCACCGGGGCGGATCGTTCTCATAGTGATGCACCGACGGATCGTACACCTTGACGACCTTCTTCTTCTCGTTGTCCGGGTCGGGCATCGGGATGGCCGACAGCAGCGCCTGGGTGTAGGGGTGCAGGGGATGGGCGTACAGCTTCTCCGTCTCTGCCAACTCCACGATGACGCCTTTGTGGATGACCGCGATCCGGTCCGTGATGAACCGCGTGACGGACAGGTCGTGAGCGATGAAGAGATAGGTGAGACCTCTCTCTTTCTGCAGCTTGCTCATCAGGTTGAGCACCTGCGCCCGGATGGAGACGTCCAGCGCGGAGATCGGTTCGTCCGCGATGATGAACTCCGGTTCCATGATGAGGGCTCTGGCAATGCCGATCCTCTGCCGCTGACCCCCGGAGAACTCGTGGGGGAAGCGGGTGGCGAACTCGGGCAGCAGTCCTACGTCGGACAGCGCCTGGGAGACGCGTTCCTCCCGTTCTTCCTTTTTCATGTCCGGATGGATGTTCATTAAGCCTTCAGAGACGATGTAGT
>JAEEGH010015785.1_pt1 | contig 16348 bp, 14 predicted proteins | sample 9134181 | NCBI WGS metagenome assembly JAEEGH01 (sample SAMN16246544, study PRJNA631951) | gut metagenome | biome: gut microbiome; feature: rumen; material: DP-attached | host: Bos | place: Iran: Karaj | collected 2018-10
ACCTCATCGTTTTTCAATGAATAACCTCCTCTGCTGTATTGAGATCTCACTAATAATACGATTTAAATGCTCAGATCCTGACAATGACATGAAAATCTCGTGCCACTGTAAATAGTGCAAAAAGCATATTGGTGGACTATAGTCGACCACCATTCTATACTAATGCTTCATTCTCAGACCTGAGGATTTATACCATATTTGCCGAACGCATCCAAAAACGCCTTTTCTTTTTGCGGGGTGCAATTTGGCCTGCGCTGATTCTCAGTTCTTGGCAGGTTATGATTCACTCTTTCGATCATTCCGTATTTACGTTTAACTTTTTCAATAGTTCCTAAATCATCTTAAAGTGCTTTAGCGCAGCAACGATTGCCTTTTCCTTTTCAGGCGGGCAGTTGGGTCGTTTCGGATTCTCGCATTTGGGTAAATTATAGTTAACTCTCTCGATGATTCCGTATTTCCTCTTTATCTGTGCGATATTCAGGTGCGTAACATGTAACCCAGTCTGCTGCTTAACGTATTCCTGTATCTCATCGTATGTTGCCTTAGCTTCAGCCTCAGTAAGATCGAGCTCTGACATGTTGATCTTGACTTCAAGTTTAGGCGCAGAAGAAAGTTTGGACAAAAGAACTACCGTCTCCACATGTGGAGTATGCGGGAAAAGATCAACGGGCGTTACTTTGGTTATCTTATAGTCTCTGGCGAAGATCTTTAAGTCCCTCGCAAGCGTCGCAGGGTCGCATGACACGTAGACCACGGTCTTTGGAGCGATCTCGGTTATCCTGCTGATCACACCGGGATCCATGCCCTTCCTTGGCGGATCCACGATTATCACGTCAGGTTCTTCGAGTTTGCCGTTCCTTATCAGTGACTTGATATCAGCCTTAAGAACATCCTTGCAAATGTAGGAACACTCATCTGCGCCGCCGTCCGGGAATGCCAGAGAACGGTTGATCTTGGCCGATTCCACGGCTTCGGGCACTGTCTCTATTCCGAATATCTTCTGTCCCGGCTTCTTGATCCCGATCCCCAAAGTACCGCATCCGCAGTACAGATCATAGATTACTGATGCTTCAGAACAACCCTCTGATGCAAGTTCAGCAAGCTTTTCGGCCTGTTCGGTGTTGACCTGGAAGAACGATCCGGCCTTAACTCTCATCCGTCTGCCGCAGAAGATCTCATCGTAGCAGTCGGTTCCGCAAAGTGTCACTCTGGTACCGCCTCTGGTGCGCCTCGAAGCCTTGTCCGGACTGATCCTCAGGAGGATTCCGTTAAGCTTATACCCTGCTTCTTTGCAGACTTCTTCGAATGCAGTCCTGATGCCTGCGTCTTCAATAAACGAAGCGCAGTCTCTGATAACGATCTCATGCGGCGCGGTGCTCCCGCTGACGAACTCCGCCAAGACCTCATTTGTCCTCCTTGAGGCCCTGAGGACAAGGCCTTCGAAAAGATTGGTCGGCGCCCTTTCAAAGCACTTTTCGAGCGCTCCGCGAAGCCGCGAGAATACCTCATATTCGATCTTTTCGCCGTCGTAATCGGCGAGCTCATGTGACTGCGAAGCCAGAAGGCCAACCCGGCCTCCCGAAATGGCATACTGCATGTGGTTTCTGTAGCGCACAGGCGGTTCACAGGCAGCTATCGGCTGCATGACGCTGTCCAGGAGTTCATTATCAAAATGCCCTATGCGCTCAAGACATTCCCTGACTCTCGACGCTTTGAAATCAAGCTGCGCGGGATATGCGAGAGCTGCGAGAGGAAGTCCTCCGCAAATGGGCTTTCCGGGGGCAAATGGAGATAACCTCGACGGCGAGGAAGTGATCACGCTAACGGCCTCGCATACGGAAAACCTTGCCGAAGAAGAGGTTTCACGGCAGGTGATCTTTTCACCCGGGAAAACGCCCTCGCAGAAGAAGGTCTTGCCCGAAGGCATCTTCCCTATCCCGCGTCCTGCCTCGTCAAGGCCCGTAATTACTGCGTCAAACGCCTCTGCCAAAGCGTGCCCTCCTTTTGCCATACATTTTTAAATTTAATTATATCGAACTCGTGGTAAAATATGGAGAATTCCAAGGAGGACTGCATGGCTGCAGCTAACGACAAAAAGAGATCTACCAAACCGGTCAAGCCTGAGAACAGCGCTCTGGCCGATGAACTCAGACACAGACTAAAGGGCAAGCCTACACAGGCAGGCTTTTCGCGCAGCTGGATCCGCGAGACGGGCAGTTTCATTTGGGACGTCGTAAGGATCGTTATCGTCTTTGTTCTTTGCATCTGCTTCGTTTTCGGCGGTTTTGGCGCAGGAATGCTATTAGGCTACGCTTCCACCACGAAGCCCCTGTCCATCGGCGACCTGACCTCCGCAGAGGAATCCCAGACTTCCTTCGTTTATGACAGTGACGGAAACGTTATGGCAAAGCTTACGGGAAGCGAAAACATAGACCGTGTCTATGTATCCTACAGCGATGTCAGACATACTTATATCGATGAAGCGATAATCGCAGTTGAGGATGAGCGTTTCTATTCGCATTCCGGTATCGACCTCAAGCGTATCGGCAGTGCCGTGCTTTCGGCCATAGCTCACGGCGGTAAAGCCACATACGGCGGTTCCACCATTACCCAGCAGACAGTCAAGCTGATAAGCGGACAGGACGAGCACTCAACTTCCCGTAAGGTTCAGGAATGGTTCTCCGCAATGTCCCTTGAACAGGACTTGAGCAAGGATGAGATCCTTGAGCTTTACATCAATCTCGCTCCGATGGGCAACAATTACGTCGGCATCCAGGCTGCAGCCCAGAACTATTTCGGCAAAGACGCAAGGGATCTGACTCTCCCTGAATGCGCTCTCATCGCAGGCCTTCCTAAGAGCCCTTCATATTACAATCCGCTCCGTGAGACAGGCCGCAGAAACGCTCTCCGCCGTATGAGGATCATCCTCGGCATGATGCGCGATCAGAACAAGATCACAGAAGAGGAATACCAGGAAGCTCTCAATACCGAGGTCGTTTTCAAGTCACGCAATACAAAATCCGCCACGATCAATTCTTACTTTACGGAGTATGTTATCTCCGAGGTTATTTCAGACCTGGCCAAGGCCCGCGGAATCTCCAAGAACCTTGCATCTTCGCTCGTTTATAACCGCGGCTATCACATTTATTCAACTATGGAAAAGCCGGTCCAGAACGTTCTGGATGATGCATTCAAGAAGCAGAGCCTGTTCCAGACGAAACCGTCGAAGCTGGCCGCCTATCCTGAAAAACCAAACGGCTCCTGTGTCGTAATAAACGTCAAGACCGGAGCGATCGCGGCAATGGCCGGCGGTTACGGCGAAAAAACAATGAACCTGACTCTCAACCGTGCGGTCTCCACTTACAGAAACCCCGGTTCTTCAATAAAACCTCTGATCGACTACGGTCCCGCGATCGAGCTCGGACTGATCGCTCCGGGAACGATAGTCAATGACCGCAAAGTCTATCTTGATCCGAACAATCCGAAGAAAGCCTGGCCCGTTAACTACGAACGTAACTACGCAGGCCAGATGACGATACGTCAGGCTCTTTCCAAATCGCGCAACACTATAGCGGCCGAAGTCTGGACTAAAGTCGGCGGTCAGACGGCCCTCTGGTATCTCAAACAGGTCGGAATCGACCGCACCTCCGAAGGCGCTTATCCTTCACAGTCGGTAGGCGGTTTCTCCAAGGGCATGACGACTCTGGAAATGGCCGCGGCATATGCGACCTTTGCCTCCGGCGGAACTTACACGGCTCCTTACGCTTACACAAAGGTCCTTGACTCCGAAGGAAAGCTCGTGATCGAGGCAAAGCCCATCAAGTACCGCGTATATTCCAAGGAATCCTGCTTCCTGCTTACCGATATCCTGAAAGACGTCGTAACTTCCGGCTGGATCCGTAAATACGGCGGTCAGATCAAGAATTCCAAGGGCAAGCAGATCGATGCGGCAGGCAAGACGGGAACGACCTCAGACAACAACGACAAGTGGTTCTGCGGTTTCACGACGTACTATTCAGCAGCCGTCTGGTACGGATACGACAACCGTCTGAAACAGACGACGATACCCAAGACGGACTTCTACAATGCCGGAAGGATCTGGGAATACTGCATGCAGAACATTCACAAGGATCTTGCCGCATCCAGCTTCAAGAAACCCGCAAACGTTGTCAAGGTAAGCTACTGCACCAAGTCAGGCATGTATCCTAACGCTGAATGTAAGGACGCCAAGACCGTTAAGTCGGATTATTTCGTAAAGGGCAGCTTCCTCTATCCTAAGGAAGACAAGCCGTGTAAGGTCCATGTTACGCCTACGCCCGGGCCTACGCCTGTACCGACCAAGAATCCGGATCAGCCCGAAGGTTAACGGCCCGCGTTTCACAGCGCCTTGCTTTTTACATAATCAAAGTGTATTCTTACTGTGCCTTTATTTTGCGCGCGTATATATGAGCGCCGGATCAAGGCAGAAATTCAAGGAGTTTTTCGGATTTGAGCACTAACGGCGGAGATCGTATCGCAGTCAATTTTGCGAAAAGAATAGTAGTCAAGGTCGGTACATCTTCCCTGACCTACGATAACGGCAAGATGAACCTCGGAAGTATAGACAAGCTCTGCAGGTCTATTGCCGATCTTATGAACCGCGGTAAGGAAGTCCTTCTGGTCAGTTCCGGCGCCATCGGTGTCGGCATCGGCTATCTTGGACTCAAGAAGCGTCCCGAATCAACAAGAGAGAAGCAGGCGATTGCTTCCGTAGGCCAGTGCGAACTGATGAATGCCTATTCCAGGAGCTTTGCCGAGTATTCATACCGCTGCGGACAGATCCTTCTTACGAAAGACGGCATCACCGATAAACTCACCAGAGCAAACGTAACCAACACCATTGAGACACTGCTCGAGATGGGGATCGTACCTGTCATCAACGAGAATGACTCGGTGTCAACGACGGAGATCATGCACAACGGAACTTTCGGAGACAATGACACGCTTTCAGCCGATGTCGCCTGCCTTGCGAAGGCCGATCTGCTCATCATCCTGTCAGACGTTGACGGACTTTACGATTCCAATCCGCGCGAGAACCCTAAAGCCACGCGCATTTCCTATGTTGAAAAAGTTACACCCGAAATGGTGGACGTTGCGACCGGAAAAGGCTCATGGCTCGGCACCGGCGGCATGATGACCAAGATCACCGCCATGAAGAAAGTAACTGAGAACGGCATCTGCGGCGTTATTGCCGATGGTGCGGCATCCCAGACCTTGGAGAGGATCCTCGACCAGGATGACGTCGGGACCTTCTTCGCAGCCCAGTAAAGAATCCTGTCATGAACGAACGTATCCGCAGCGCCTGTAAGCGCTACGCTATCAATATAGCCCTTTCCGGACTCTTCTTTGCACTGACGCTGACCGCGGCAGCCTGCAATTCGTCCGCGCCTGCAAAAGGAACCTCCGTAACGCTGTCAAACGGCGAAACGGCGGGCGTCATTGTCACGATCAACACGGACGAATCATCATCCGAGTCTTCAACGCAGACCGCACCTTCCGAGTCCGTTTCCGTAACGGCCGGCACAGGTGATGACGTGATCGCAGCCCCTACTTCTCCGAAGCCCGGCAATTCCTACTCTTTCAGATATCAGAACATCCTGATCCTCCCCGGCGAAGACGCTGCTGAGGTGGTTGCCAAGCTGACCGAGAACTGCGAGATCACAGACACTTTCGAACAGGATAAAAAAGGCCAGGACGTCATTGTCAGAAGCTATACTTTCCCGAGTTTCGTTCTTTATGCCAGAGCAAATTCCGAAGGCAAATACATCATCACCAGGATCGTGCTGTCAGGCAGGGATTCCGTCACGCCCGAGGGGATCGGCATTGGCGCCACGCACGATGACGTAATAAAAGTCTACGGCAGCCAATACACCGACAACGGAAATTCGGTCACATATACTTCCGGCTCGACCGACCTGACTTTCTTTTTCGCGAACGGCACGGTCTCGGACATCACTTACAAATACAACAGACTTTCATAAAAAAGAGCTGCATCACTGCAGCTCCTTTTATGTATGTTTCAGGCGTCGTGCCAGGGTCACGCGCTTGCCTTTACAGTATTCCAGAGTTCCGTGTACTTCTCTTCGATCTTGTCGGATGTGTAGTAGAACTCAAGTGTCTTGAATGTAGCTTCATCAGGATAGTAGTACTTGTTGTTGGCCACCTCGGGATCGAGCATTGCCCTTGTCGCAGTGTTAGGTGTTGAATAGCCGACAAACTCGCAGTTCTCCAAAGCGATCTGGGGATCATACATGAAGTTGATGAAATCCATTGCACCCTGATAGTTCTTGCAGTTTGTGGGAACGCACATCATGTCTACTGACCAGTTGGAGTCCGTGGGGAGCGCAAACCTGAGATCGATCTCATCGCTCTTTCCGAGTTCCTCGAGCCTGTCGAGAGTGTTGATGTGGTCTCCGGACCATGCAACTGCACATGAGACCTCGCCGGAAGCGAGCTTGTCCTTGAGGTTGTCTACGCCGTATGTCGGGTGAAGAGTTGCCTTCTGCTTGATGAGGAGCTCCTTTGCTTCGTTAAGCTGAGCCTCGTCCATAGAGTTGATGGAATATCCGAGATAGTTGAGTGCCACGCCGATGGACTCACGCATTGAATCGTACATGCCGACCTTGTTTGCGTTTGCCTCATCGAAAAGAGGAGCCCAGATGGCCTTCGGGTCAGTCGTTCCCTCGGGGATCTTGATCTTGTTTGCGTCGTAAACAAGACCTACGGTGCAGTACAGATAAGGAACTGCATACTGCAGAACGGAATCGGAGATCTTCTGATCCTCGCAGTACTTAACCTTGCGGAACATGGAGTCCATGTTCTTTTCGACGTTGGGAAGCTTTGTCCAGTCGATCTGCTGGATCCTGTCTTCCTCAATGAGACGGCAGACCATGTAGTCTGAAGGGATGATGACGTCGTATCCGTTTGAAAGGTTCGGATACATCGTCTCGTTCGTCTCGAAAGTCCTGTAAACGACATCGTACTGAGGGAACTGTGCCTTGAACTTATCGATGGTCTTCTCTCCGATATAATCACCCCAGTTGTAGATGATGAGCTTCTTCTTTGACGAGCATGCGCCGAAGGAGAGTACCATCGCTGCTAACAGTCCGGTCATGGTAACCGCTGACAGGATCTTCTTAAGTGTCTTGTTCATTTCTTCTTACACTCCTTTATCTTTTAACCTTATTGTTATTTGTCTTCTTGAAGGATGACAGATTCGACAGGACCATGAGGATGAATACGACCAGGAAGATAAGCGTCGTAAGGGCATTCATCTTCGGGTTGACGCCGAGCTTGGCCATCGAGTAGATCATCATCGGCAGTGTCTGGATCGAGCTGTCGACGTTGAAGTTACTGATGAGGTAGTCATCGACCGAAAGCGTGAACGTCAGCATCAGTGATGACAGTATTCCGGGCATGATCTCCGGAATTATAACGAGCCTCAAGGTCTGGAAACCCGTTGCGCCAAGGTCCATCGCAGCCTCAGTCAGGCTCTTGTCCATCTGCTTGATCTTCGGGCTGATCGAAAGGATCGCGAAAGGCACGCAGAGAGCTATGTGAGCCATTATCAGCGTGAACTCGCTCTTCTGTACTCCGAGGAAGGAGAACAGGAGCATGAACGAGATGCCCGTAACGAGGTCAGGCATTACGTTCGGCACGTAGGTCGCAGCCATGACGAGACCCTGAAGCTTCTTATTGAGATAAGCGATTCCCAGTGAACTTATAACACCGATCAGCGTTGATACCACGGAAGCGATCGCAGCAACCTTCAAAGTCTCGAGGAGCGAGTCAAGGATGCCCGTTCCGTCAGAGCCCGAGAAAAGGCTTGCGTAGTTTCTCAGGGAGAACCCGCTCCAGATGAAAGACTTCGGCATCGAGTTGAACGAGAACACGATCAGAACGACGATCGGAAGATAAATGAATATCAGTATCAGCGCGAGATAAATGTCGGGAACGAGTCTTTTCAGGAATCTCATAATGCCATACCTCCGCTTCCCGCGTCCTTATCCTGTCCGCGTAATATGCCCATCGTAAAGAGGACGAAGATCAGGAGCAGGAGCGACAGAACGTTTCCTGCCTGATTGTATGTCGAACTCTCGTTGAGGATGAAGTTCTGGACCGTGTTTCCGATGGTCGTCTTTGAACCCTCATTGAGAATGTCGGGGATCATGTAGTAGGTCAAAGAAGGCATGAACACCATCTGGATTCCCGATATGACGCCCGGGAAAGACAGCGGGAAGATTACCTTCGTGAATGTCTGCACGCGGTTAGCGCCAAGGTCGAGCGAAGCCTCCGACAGAGATCCGTCGATCTTTACAAGTACCGAGTAGATCGGAAGGATCATGAACGGCAGGAAGTCGTTAGTCATGACGAGCTTGGTGACGATGTCTGCAATGATCTCGTTCTTGAGGAACAGGACCGGCTCATTTATCAGGTGCATGCTCTGGAGCATGGTGTTGAGCACTCCCGTTTCAGCGAAAAACGCTCTCCAGGCATAAGTCCTGAGCATCGTGTTCATCCACATCGGAAGAACGAACAACAGCAGCAGTCTTGAACCGTTGGAGTGTGCCTTTTTCGCGCGTGAAGCAAGAATGTATGCGACCGGATATCCGAGGATCAGGCATCCGATCGTGGTCCAGAGCGCATAGTCAAAGCTTCTCAAAAAGATCGAGAAATACTCCTGAAGCGTGACCTTAAATCCGTAGAACGACGTGGTTACGGTCTTGTTCGCGAAAAGGATCTTGAATCCCGCAGTCGTGAACTCGTATCCGCCGCCCGCAGCCTGCTTAAAGAAGGCGCGGAAGAAGATGAGGATCAAAGGAAGTATCGTGAAAAGAACGATCCAAACGATGTAAGGATAAGCGAAAAGCTTGTAGTTCATGCGGAGGCCCAGGCCGCCGTAAAGCGCAGCGACTGCACCAATGAAGAGCACGATCGTGAGGATGTTTCCCGTAAAGCCCTGAGCTACGTAAAGACGCTCGGGCGTCATGTTGTTGCTGTTGATCATGTCCTCGGTGATCATCTTGGAGAGCGTGACCACGTGAGCAACTCCTCTTGCTATGAAGAGCGCCAGGACTGAGAAATAGCCGATCTTTTTCTTGCTCTTGGATTCCGCATAGAAAGGATATGAGACCGAGAGCGTGAGCGCAGCGACGGCGAGTACGATCGTCACGACGAATGCCCATGCCGCGAAATGCTGGAAATTAAGGTCGATCGGGCCGCTCCTTACCTTCGAGTGGTAATAGGGCGACAGTATCAGCGTGAAAAGAGAGTCGTTCCTGACGGGAACGTACTGCACGTAAAGCTGAAACATCGGGATGAAGATCGAGGCAAAGGAGAACACCGCCGCGAAGATCATCACGAACGCATGAAGAGGCATCAGCTTCAGTTTTGACTTAAGTTCTGCAACCACTTCTCATTCTCCTATTTGGCAGCTTCCGAAGCCGGAGCTGCAGTCTCGCCTTCCGCTGCTTTTTCAGCGGGCTTCTTGATGCCGTAAGAACCGAAATCGGGTGAAAGCTCAGACCTTCTCATTATCTGGATGTCATCGGGATCGACATAAAGACCGACGCGCTGACCGATCTTGCAGGGATCAACGTTTTGGACCATCCAGACGATGCCGTCGTCAGACCTGACCTGCATCTCATAGTGGACGCCCTTGAAAACGATGGATTCGACGGTGCCGTTGATGCGGTCTTCCTTCTCTTCCTCAACATAAAAATCCTCAGGCCTTATGACTACGTCAACGATGTTGTTAATGCCTTCGGTAAACTCCTTGAACATCGGGTCAACGCACTTGAAAGTAATACCGCCTGAGAGGGTGACCTCATGATCCTTGCTCATGGTACCCGCAACGATGTTGGACTCGCCGATAAAGTCAGCAACGTAAGCGTTCTTGGGCTCGTTGTAGATATCGATGGGCGTTCCGATCTGCTGGATGATGCCGTCCTTCATGACGATGATCGTATCGGACATCGTGAGGGCCTCTTCCTGGTCGTGCGTGACGTAAACGAAAGTGATGCCCAATTCCCTCTGCATGCTCTTAAGCTCAAGCTGCATCTCTTTTCTCATCTTGAGGTCCAATGCGCCCAAAGGCTCGTCGAGGAGCAGGATCCTGGGGCGGTTGACGATCGCTCTCGCAATGGCGACTCTCTGCATCTGGCCGCCAGACAGCTGGTCAATGTACCTCTCGCCGTAATCCGCAAGACCGACGGTCTCAAGCGCCTTCTTTACGCGCTCATTGATCTCCGGCTTTGCGACCTTCTTTATCTTGAGGCCGAACGCAACATTGTCGAAAACGTTGAGGTGCGGGAAAAGCGCATATCTCTGGAAAACGGTGTTGATGTTTCTCTTGTTCGCAGGAGTCTTGAGGAGATCCTTGCCCTCGAAATTAACGATGCCGGAATCAGCAGTCTCAAAGCCTGCGATGATGCGGAGCGTTGTCGACTTTCCGCAGCCCGAAGGACCGAGGAGCGTGATGAACTCATTGTTCCTGATATAGAACGTGATGTCCTTGAGGACCTTCGTCCCGTCAAAGCTCTTGTTCAGGTTCTTGATCTCAATGATGTGCTCAGAACCGGTATCGTCTTCAAGTATCTGATTGTAAGCCATTTATTTCCCCTCCAACTCTCAAAAACTCGGCGGTGATGAGATCCAGATCGCCTTTGCCTGTCTTGCTCCGCGGTTTTCGAGCATGTGCGGCTTGTTTGACGTAAAGTAAAAGCTCTCGCCCTTCTTCACCTGATATTCGTCATCTCCGATCACGACCGTTACCGTTCCCTCGATTACAAAACCGAACTCTTCTCCCTCGTGCGGGTTGTCCGGATAAGTCGATCCGCCCGGTTCGATGGTCACCATGATCGGCTCCATCTCATTTTTCTGGGCTGTCGGGATCAGCCACGTGATCTCGTTCCTCAATTCCTCATCTGTCTTTACGGCATAGTCTTTTTTGCCGAAGACCACGCGTTCCGGAACGTCCTCTTTGAAGAACTTCGCAAAGTCGGTTCCGAGCGCATCCAGGATATCGCCCAGGGTCGTTATCGAGGGGGACGTCTGATTGTGCTCGACAAGGGAGATGAAACCCTTGGAAAGCTCGCATCTGTCGGCAAGTTCCTCCTGCGTCAGACCGTTCTTTAATCTGAGATTTTTTATCTTTTCCCCGATATTCACCGGCATCTCCATTCTAAACTCAAAGTTTAATATAACTAAATTTCAGATGACCAGCAGATTTTACTCCTCGCTAAACCCGCTGTAAAGTATTTCTAAACATTTTTTACTTTTGTAAATGTCAAAAAACGGTGTTTTTTATCTTGAAATTCTTTCCTCCATTTGTATAATTAAGGTGATAGAACTTTCTTTACAGTTTGTTTACATTTTTACATTTAGGGGAGTGTCGAAATGAGTGGAATATTAGGGTATTTCAAGGATAAGAACGAAGGAAACGGCGGTCTTGCTCTTGGTGGTGCAACCGCGGGCGGATCTCACGAAGGCGCGTCAGCTCGCCCTTCTCCTGCGAACATCGCTGCCGCCAACATCACTCCGGTCCACGAAAGTGCCGGAAGACCCGGAAGCATGACAAATAATTCGCAGTCTACTTCCAAGCCGGCTTCTTCATCTGAACAGCCTTACCAGTCTCCTGCACAGCAGCTCGCACGTGAAAGAGCTGCCGCGGCAAAGGCTCAGATCGCAGCCCGTAAGGCTATGGAAGCTGAAAGAAAGAATGCCGAGAGAGGCTCCAAGTCTGATGATCCGTATAACACGGGCACCATGAGAAGCACTCTCAAACCTCCGATCAAGCGTCCTATCTCCGCTTCCGTTAATCATGCGCAGGCTATGGCTGCAATGAAGGAAGAAGAAAAGAAGAAAGCTCCTGCAGCTCCTCTCAATTCCGTAGCTGCTATCGCTGAGCGTGCACAGGCAATGGCCGCAAAGGCAAAGGCTGAAGAAGAGCGTACTGCTCTTGCTGCTAAGACTGCAGCTAAGAAGCTTGAAGATTCAAAGGCTGCCGTAACACGCGCCGAAGAGATCCAGGCTGCCGCTTTCAAGTCCGAAGAATTGTCAAAGGCCGCTGCCCTCAAGGCAAGCGAAGAAACAAAGGCTGCTGTTGCTCAGGCAGAAGAAGCAAGAGCACTCGCCAAGAAGGCTGAGGAAGCAGCACTCCTTGCAAACCAGAAGGCTCAGGAAGCTGCCAAGTTCGCAGCTCTTAAGAAGACCGAGGAAGACGCAAAGGTTGCAGCAAGACAGGCAGAGGAAAAGGCCCGCATAGCTGCCCAGGCAGCAGTCGAAGAAGCAAAGGCCGCTGTCCACACCGCTGAGGTCGAATCTGTAAACGCTGAGCAGAAAGCCAAGGAAGCAAGTGCTCTCGCACGCAAGGCCGAGGAAGAAGCCCTCATCGCAGAGAGAAAGAAGAACGAAGAAGACGAGCGTCTCGCTGCTATCAAGGCTGAGGAAGATGCACGCAAGGCTGCAGAAGAAGCCCTCGAAAAGGCACGTCTCGCTGCCAAGAGAGCTGAGGAAGCAATCCTCGCTGCAAGAAAAGCCGAAGAAGAAGCACGCATCGCAGCCGAGCAGGCTGAAGAAGGCGCAAGGATCGCTGCACAGAAGGCTGAAGAGAAGGCAAGATTCGAAGCTGCTCTCAAGGCTGAAGCTGAAAAGAATGCCGCAGCATCTGCTTCCGTTACACCTGCAGCTCCGGCTCCCGCTGAAGCCAAGGCTGAAGCACCTGCAAAGGTCGTACCTCCCGCTCCTGCATCTTCCACCCATGTTGCACCTGCTCTCGCAGCAGCACAGCAGCAGGAAAACCTCAAGCAGGCTGAGTAATCCTTTACAACTGATCAATTATCAAGGGCTCCCTTCATTCTCGGGAGCCCTTTTTCTTCCCTGTTTTTGCCGTCATTGAAGTGGTAACGTAAAAGTAGACACCAGCCGGAAAAATATATACACCTTCATTAGTTTCAGTTACATAATTAGGTATCAAGTAAACAGAGGTGTAAAAATGTACGGCACAAAAGAAGAAAGATTAGCCATTGGTAAACTTGTCCACGATGGTGAAATGACAAAGCGCGAGGCTTCGTATAAATACAATGTACCGGAAAGGACAATCGAAAATTGGGTGAATCAATACCAGGAATCCATCGGTAAAAGAAAACCTTCCAAGAAACCGGTTAATAATGTTCTGAGCAACGAAAGAGCTGCTTATGAGAACATGACCAAAGAAGAACTGATCAGGGAATTGATTTTATCCAAAGCCAATGAATTGAGGGCAAAAAAAGGCTACGAAGTGAGAGGAGTTGGTGCAAACAAGGAATTCATTACCTCAGACGAAGAGAATTCGAAATAGTATTTGAACTCTCCGGAGATTTCCCGGTCAAGAAACTCTGTAGTGTTTTGGGCGTGAACAGAAGCGGCTTCTACAAGTGGAAGAAGCGATTGGAGCATCCTTCAGCCAAGATGAGATCCTTTATCCAGGATATGCAGATATTCAAGGAATACCATGAACGTTTCCCGTCTCACGGCTACCGCTGGCTTAATGCCAAGATCCGGCTGGACGAAGGATTGGTTATGTCTGACCAGCGGGCTCACAGGTGTTGTAAGTTCGCCGGTATACAAAGCAAGACAAAGCATTACAGGTATAAGAAGACTGGTACTCCCAGCAGAGTCTTCCCTAATCTGATGTTGGCTGGCGTGAACATAGACGGTCCTTTACAGTGTGTTGTAAGCGACATGACCGCATTCAGGCTAAACAACGTATACCATGAGCTCACGCTCTATATGGATCTTTGGAACAACGAGATTCTGACCTATGCTCTGTCAGCCAGAAAAGGCGACCGGATGACCTATATCAAGGGTTTAAACAGCCTTATAGACCTAAAGAAGATGAATCCGGACATAGAGATGGTCTTACACACCGATCAGGGCTCTGTCTATGCTTCCAAAGAGTTCAACGAGGTGCTCCCGCTGTTCAACATCACCCGTTCAATGTCCAGAGCAGGCACTCCAACAGACAATGCAGCTATGGAATCGATAAACGGCTGGATTAAGGAGGAAATGAGACTGGATTTCCATCTTACCGGAGACAATGTGGAGCGCGAAGTCGATGAGTACATCAAGTTCTACAATGAGGAACGACCTGCGTATGCCTTGGATTATCTGACTCCAAAACAATATCGAATGCTCTACCAAAAGGTTTAGGTGTATATTTTCTTGTTTGTGTGTCTACTTTTGCTTGACTAGTGCACCGGAACCCAAAAACTACCGACAAAATAAGCGAAATTGCAGTTTTTGACGGTAGCAAAACTGTATTGACCTACAAGAACAGCGAAAACACAAATCTTGTAGGTCATCTGGACCGGTTAATCAAAAATATTCCAAATCAAAGGGCCTGACTCATTTAACTTTGAAACAGGCCCGTATTCTTTTGCTTTTCAAAAGATCAGCTTTCATCCTCTTCCCAGAACAATTCATCCAGTGTCTTGCCGAGCGCTTTGCAGATTGCGAGGCAAAGCTTGATGGTCGGGTTGTAGTCACCCTTTTCGATCGCGTTGATCGTCTGGCGTGACACTCCCACCTTATCGGCTAAGTCCTGCTGAGACAGGTCGAGCGCGGCGCGGGCGGCTTTGAGTTTAAGATTCTTCATCAGCTTCCGCCTCCTTCTTGTCCTTTATGTTCTTCATAAACATCTCAATTCCGATCGCAAGACAGCAGATTCCCTGTACGAGAGAAGAGATCAGGTTCTCAGGTGAGGCGCCTTTGATCATAAGGTCGATACTGCTGAAGAATATTACTATATCAACGAGACCGATTATGGAAAAGGCAATCGCGAACGGAACTCTTTTCCCTTTGAGTTTTGTGTAGGCATCGTATCTGTCTGCGATAATAGCGAATGTCGCTATACCGATAAATGCTACGACCATCATGCTCTCATAAACATTAAGAGGGAAACCGTTATAGATCAGGCTCAAAAATCCCAGTCCCAGAGCCGTAACGATGACGATTATGAGCGTACTCCTGGCAGCTTTGCCGCGCATTCTCATCTGGCGCTCATCGTAAGCTTTCTCGTTGTTTTCCTCTAAGCCCGAAAGATAACTGATGCTGAGCCCAAAAGGGATGATGCACAATGCCGCAACGGCGATCATGATGCCGTTATAGAGCGCATAGTTTCCAGAATTAAGCTCGATCTTATATCTGACGGAGTAGGTCTTATTCTCGTCTAATTCGGGCAGGGGTTCATAGTTGAAGTTAATATATATCTTTCTGTTGTCAACGTTGAGCTTGCCTGTCATGAAAGTAACGTTGGTCACAGCCGTTGTGAAAATAGGTTCCGCCTTGGGAGTTCCTAATCTCTCCTCGGGTTCGTCAAGTGTGATGCTTATCTTGGGAACGATCTCTTTCGGTCCTGTAACAGAAATCGTGAACTCACACTCTTTGCCTACGGGTAAAAAGTAAACAGGTTCCTTGCTCGCTTTTACTTTTTGTACACCGGATCCCGCTTCCTGTATGACATTTGTAAATGCGAGGGTCTGTGTGCTGCGAAGGCCTACTGCCATTGCCGTGAGCACCCAGATGATAACGCTCGTGATTATTATGGTAACTATTGCTGCTTTCTTTTTCATGGTCGTATCCTCCGTTTCCTTATGAGCATACAATACTACCCGGCTTACATAATGTCAAGTATATACGACAAAAAGTCTTGAAAATTTTTCTTTTTGCCATTCGAAGTCAGCGGACGGATTTAAGATAAAATTGCTATAATGTATTGGAATCGGAATTCTTAAGGGGGTAGATCAGATGTCTTTTATGTTTTACCAATTAATTGTTTATGCAAGCACCATAATGCCGATAGGAGCATTCCTTGCCGGGCTGATACTTGGAATATTGATCGCTGCGAATAAAGTTAAGCCGACAAGGATATTGGGCATCGGATACATTTTTGCTTCCGTGCCTATCCTGACAGGAAGTCTGCCACAGTTTATCTCACGCTTTGTCGGTTCCGCCATGCTTGCGAGACTGAGCATTGCGCTGTCATGGACTGGTTACATATGCGCTTTGGCGTTTTCTCTTTGCATCTGTCTTTATATTCACAAACGTTACGGCAAAAAGCTCATCTACATTCCGGTCATGGCAGTACCCGTAGTCGGAATGTTTGCAAGCGCCGTCGTTGCTTTACTGCTCAACAGAACCGGTATTCCTAACCGTCTCCTTCCGATATGGATTGCTCTTACAAAAGAGATAAACAGTTTTATTACGGCGACAGTTGCTTCCGTTGCAGTTATTGTTGTTTTGTATCTGAACATGAAGAAAGAGGATATCG
>JAEEGH010015793.1_pt1 | contig 16341 bp, 5 predicted proteins | sample 9134181 | NCBI WGS metagenome assembly JAEEGH01 (sample SAMN16246544, study PRJNA631951) | gut metagenome | biome: gut microbiome; feature: rumen; material: DP-attached | host: Bos | place: Iran: Karaj | collected 2018-10
TCACCATCGTGATGGACGGTTTTGGCATCACCGATAAGGTCGAAGGCAACGCCATCAAGGCTGCCCGCACCCCGACCCTCGACAACCTCTTCAAGATGTACCCGAACGTGCTCCTGAAGGCTCACGGTCGCGCCGTGGGTATGCCGACCAACGAAGACATGGGTAACTCCGAAGTGGGCCACAACGCTATCGGTGCCGGCCAGGTGTACAACCAGGGTGCCGCCCTCGTGCAAGACGCAATCGTCTCCGGCGACATCTTTGAACGTGACGCCTGGAAGGAAATCGCCGCCAACGTGCGTGACCACGGTTCCGTGCTCCACTTCATCGGCCTCTTCAGCGACGGCAACGTCCACTCCAACATTTCTCACCTCAAGGCCATGGTCGCCCAGGCCAAGAGGGAAGGCCTCAAGAAGGTCCGCGTGCACATTCTCCTCGACGGTCGTGACGTGCCGGAAACTTCCGCTCTCGATTACGTCGGTCCGTTCGAAAAGTTCCTCGACGAACTCCGCTCTCCGGAATTCGACGTTTGCATTGCTAGCGGCGGTGGCCGTATGCAGATCACCATGGACCGTTACAACGCCAACTGGAAGATGGTGGAACTTGGCTGGAAGACCCACGTGCTCGGCGAAGGCCGCTACTTCGACAACGCCACCCAGGCTATCGAAACCCTCCGTGGCGAAACCAAGGCTATTGACCAAGACCTCCCGCCGTTCGTGATTGCGAAGGACGGTCAGCCGGTCGGTACCATCAACGATGGCGACTCCGTAGTGTTCTTCAACTTCCGTGGCGACCGCGCCATCGAAATCACCCGCGCCTTCGAAGAAGAATCCTTCAGCGAATTTGACCGCAAACGCTTCCCGCACGTCTGCTACGCTGGCATGCTCCAGTACGACGGCGACCTCAAGCTCCCGAACCGCTTCCTCGTTCCGCCTCCGGCTATCAAGGAAACCAGCGGCGAATGGCTTTCCGAAACGGGCGTCAAGCAGTTCGCCTGCTCCGAAACGCAGAAGTACGGCCACGTGACTTACTTCTGGAACGGTAACCGTTCCAGCAAGTTTGACGGCGAAACCTACCTCGAAATCGAATCTGACGTTGTTCCGTTCGAACAGCGCCCGTGGATGAAGGCTGCCGAAATCACCGACGCCATGATCGAAGCCTTGAAGAGCGGCAAGTACCAGACGCTCCGCTGCAACTTCCCGAACGGCGACATGGTGGGCCACACCGGTAGCTTCCGCGCCGCTACGATGGCTATCGAAGCCGTGGATATCGGACTCGCACGACTCCTCCCGGTGATTGACGCCCTCGGCGGTGTCGCCATCATCACGGCTGACCACGGTAACGCCGACGAAATGTACGAAATCGACAAGAAGACCGGCATGCCGAAGGTCAACAAGGACGGTACGTTCAAGGCCAAGACGAGCCACACCCTCAACAAGGTTCCGTGCATCCTTTACGATAACGTCACGGGCGGCAAGCTCGGCCTCAAGGAAGGCGACTGGGGTCTTTCCAACATCGCTGCGACGACGGCCAACCTCCTCGGCCTCGAAAAGCACGAAGCGTGGGACGACTCGATGCTCATCATCAAGTAATCCGGATGTCATGCCCGGCATTGTCCGGGCTCCAGCATTTACAAAAAACGCAGGCTCCTCCGAGTCTGCGTTTTTCTATTGCGCTATTGCACTATAGAAGCCTCACAGGGAAGCTTCAAGGGATTTCACTACTTCACCATCAGGCGGCCAACCCCGCCCACATTCCCCGCACGGACGCGGAGCATGTAGACACCGGGCTTCGGCGCTTCGACTGCGACACTGTTGGCACCCGCGAGAGCCTTCGCGGAGACAGTGCGCACCACATGGCCCTTCAGGTCCACGATATCCACGCGCACGGCGCTACCCGCAAGTCCGGCTCCCGCATCGAAACCCACCTGGAGCATCGTGCCGGACTGCACGGCCTTGAGACCGTCAAGCGTACGCGCAAGCACGACCTTCGGCGCGTCACCCACATGGACGTTCGCGACCTTCGGCGTCGTAGAGAGCATCACCTTCAAGGGAGCGCCGTTGACCATCTTCGTCGTCTTGCCGTCAACCGTCACGTACACGGAGAGGCCCTTCGAAGCGAGATCGTCGAGGCCCGCAATTTCGAGGAAGCCCATGCGGTCGCTTGTCGCCGAGAGTTCGACGTTCCAATCGTAGGCGCCTCCGGAAATAGGCTTCACGCTCTTCGCGAACCGCTTGCCCGATTCCATGATGGAAAGGTTCACGCGGCTACCCATGCCGGCTGGCGGTTCCTCGGAACGCGAGGCGACCTTGCCCGCGCCGAGCACGTTCCAGTTATCCACCTTGCCGCGAGCATCGGAGAGCTTCAGCTGCAGCGCCCATCCGCCCTTGCCGGCGGCCTTCGCAAGCACGAGCTTCTTGTTCAGCGATTTTATGGGCACATTTTCGCCATCCGCATTGACCAAGTTGCCAAAGTAAGGATCTGCCGACAGATTCCATTCAGATATTTCGTCGGGCTTGTTGACCTTCACCCACACCGCCTCGTAAGGAGCGAGGATTGTCGCCGGGTCGTATTTGCTGCCGATCGGATCCCAACGCCAGAATTCCACGGCAGGCAACAAGCTCCTGCAATATTCCTCAACCCATCCCTTCTGGCTTTCGTAGAACTCTTTGTCGAACTTTCCATCCATGTGGCTTTCGTATTCAAGCCATTCCCACTTCTCGTCACACGAATTTCCTTGATTGTAGTCCCCTTCCTCCTCTTCTTCCTCATCTTCCTCTACTCCCAGTTCCACGTACCAGCCGTAGGGATTCGATACAAGGTTCCAGCCGCTGTTCACGCTGTCCAGCGTCCAGGTGAGATCGTCGACGAAGGCGGAATCCTTCAACTCGAGCGCATTGCCCTCGAGCGAGTTGTACCAGTAGCCGCGGAGCAGATCCACAGAATCCTTGCGCGAAAGTTCCTGGTACTGCCAGAACTTGCCCGTACTGCTCGATTCATCCCACCAATAGAAGACACCGTCGTCCGACCACTTGTAACTATCGAAATCGACATTCCAGAGCGAAACCATGTGCCAGGAATCAGCCTTGCCATTCGCGATTGTCGGCGCCACTTCGAAATCCTGCATGTAGGTCGCCTTTTTCTCGCCATTGAAGATGGTCGCGGTAAGCAGGTAGTTTCCGATAGCCAGCGGGTACTGGGACCAGCGAGTCTCTTCGGGCCAATAGCTTCCTTCATCGATGGTATCATTCACGATCAGCTCGCCGTCATCGTTTTCTATCATGATGGCAATATAGGGGTAGTCCTGCACATACTCGAAGTTCTCCGTTTGCGCGACAAACTGGATTGCGTTGCCGGAAGTCAGGATTCGCGGATTCACGATTTCGAGCAGTTTCAATTCGGAATCGACATCTCTCGGGTCTTCCTTGCCGGGCTCGTCATTACCCGGTTCGTCGGAGTCTTCGATTCCGTTCTCCTTCGCGAAGCCTTCGGGATAGATGAGCACCGCAACGACAGGCTTAATGTCGCCCTCGCCCTCTTGAAACGCCTTCATGCCTTCGGGCGTTTTCAGGAACTCTTCCATGAGCTCGTCGCTCACCGTGCCCAGGTCAAAATAGCCGTTCTCGTCCGCCGGGACCAGGATGCCCGCCTTCGCCCTTTCAAGCAATTCGTCTTCATCCGTCGTGAGCGAAAGTGCCGCACGGAGTTTCCAACCTTTGAACTTGGATCCGTCCGTAATCGCCGGCGTAGAGGAATAGATATAGATGACCTGGCCGATTTCAAAGAACATGGGAGCGCCGTCGCTAGCCCTGCTGCTCACTTCCGTCAACGTACCTGTCACCGAATCCTTGGAGAATGTCATGATAGTCACGGGCGACGTCATGTAATTCACGCCTTCGCCAAGGAAAATCTGCGCTTCCGAAACCGCACTCGCTTCGCAATCGGTAGAAAGCGTATAGACCTGGTCCTGCATATACACATTATTCACGGCGAACGGGACCTTGCCCCTGGACGCCACCCAGCATACGGGTTCGCGATCAGAATTGTCCTGCGTCAGCTCGTAAGCGAACTGGGCCCACTTTTCATTAATGGTTCCTTCATGCGCTTCGAACCTATAAATGACACCGTTAACGTTGCCTAGGCGATCGTTGTCGTAGTTGCCAAGCATCCTCTCCTCTTCCACAGTGAGGCAGCCGAAATTGACGCAATCCATCGAGAACGTGACCCAGACATCGTTGACAACTGCCTGGCCCTGGCCCTCATAGCCCGGCAAGCCCACGATATAGGGAGTCGCAAGCTTGTCGTCATATTGCCACGAGAGATTGCCCACTTCCGTGAAGAAACGCCGCCCGTAGGTATTCAGCGCAGCGGCAAAGCTTGCCGATTTCATGGCAGAACTGGAAACAACTCCGTTCGTAAGTTCACTGTCATCGCCGCTTTCCTGATTCTCGATGCGAATCACATAGGAGCTCGTATCGAAAACGCCCGCCGTGAGCTCACCGGCAGCATTGCGAAAATTGCCCTGGGCAACCGTTATGGGCTCCGACGCCGCGACTCCACTAACAGAAGTCAGTGTACCTTCGGTATTGAGCTCGTTTGCAGCTCTTGTCGAATCGACAAAGCCCCCGCCAATCGCCCCCATAAAACCGGCGGCATCACCCGAGTTGTCAGAATAATGATAGTTTGCATAAAAATTGAAGGCCCATGCATACGAGCTAGGATCCCGCCCCACCGACATCTTACCGACACCAAACCCGATATCGCACGGAGTCGAGCCATCGCAGCGGATTTCGCCCACGGTGAAAGTATTGGTCATCTGGATAGCATAGCCGGAAGTGCCAAACAGCAAAGGATCAGCATAACCCACAAGGCCCCCGACCCAGCTTCCGCCCGTTTCGGTCCGATCCGCAACCTCAAGCCCTTCAACAGCCACGTTCGCAAAGAATCCTCCGACTGTCCTTCCAACAAGGCCTCCGATTGAAGCAAGCACTTTCCCGTATTCATCCTGTCCATTACTATATTCCGAATTCCAGTTATGCGTTACGGACAAATTCTTGACAACGACACTTTCCATAGAAGCAAGCGTATCCACTTTTCCAAAGAGACCGCCAATCGCTATATCATCGTAAGCATTCGAGTAGTCCTTCGCCTTTGACGAAACGGAAATATTTTCGCCCTGGAAATTATAAACACTTACATTCACGGCCTGCGAAGCTAAGACCCCAGCAAAGGAATACGACTTGATAACGGCATCTTTCACGGAAACGTTCGTGTATACATACGAACCCACCCCGAAAGTCGAAGCAGTGCCCAGTGACGCTTCATTTATAAGAAGTCCTGCGTAACGATCATTCTCCAGATGGACGTCCTCGAAATTGACATTCTCAAGTGTAATTTCGCCATTATCGCTCCTTGCGGCAAAGGCGGCGTAATCACTGGAGTATTCCGATATGCGGCAAAGGCCTCGCACCGTGTATGTCTTGCTGTCCTTGCTCCTAATGATGATCGCACCGCTTACCCCTTCAAAAACAAACGGACGGAACTCCTGATTGCACTTTTGCTGCGATTCGTCATAGCCACCGAAGTCGACATCCGACGCCAAGAAGAGGCCCCTAAGAGGAAACTCTTCATCGTAAAGAAACTCCCTCATGGCTTCGTAAACACCCGGTTCATCTTGATTTTGATTGCCCGCCCAAGAAGTAGCACATGTTTCGCCTTCGGCAGGCTCATAGTTCGCCTGTTGCTGCGACAGCTGCAAGTAGTATTCGCCATCGTACCCGGTCCGCTTTAAGCAATAGACCTTGGCCCCTTCCTCTTCCTGGCTTATTGTATCGGCCGCCCACGGTGATGCGGCGAGGAGGGTCGCAGAAAGCACGACCGCTGTTTTCAAGAAGGCAAATTTCCTGTCCATACGGAAACTCCTGTTAAAAATTCTATCCATAAAAATACGACCCGTCACTATTCAGCTGCCCTGACGCAGCGGACATATTCCGCCGCATAGGTACTATTTTCATATTCAAAACGAGCTTCATCGGCCGTAGACAACTGAAGAACAAAAGAAGCGTCCTTATTGTACGTATCGGCCGTCCAGAACATGGCGTCATAACTTGCATAGGCAAAATAGGTAACGCCGTAATAATTCCCATACCGGTGCCCCGCCGGAAGCGCGGTAAACCCGACATCATCAGTACCGTTCCCTTCTTGGCCCCAGCCGCTTGTCGCTTTCATCTTGCGTCCGGCCACGAGATATCCACCCAATGCATTCATCAGCGTCGTGAATTCCGATTGCTTAGGCAAGTGCCAACCCGTGGGGCAAACAGAAGAATAATAGGCTGTGCTCCAGGTATACAGGCGGCCAGCAACCCCACAGTATTCACTGGTATCCCCATAGCAGAGGCTTCCGGAGCTTGTCTTGTAGTTCAAGTTTTCGGCCATCCATTCCTGCGAACCGACAACGATTGTCCTGTACTCCTGTCCGTCGCGGGAATCGACCAGGGTGCCATAGTTGATATTCGGCTTAAGGCGGGTTTCCGTAGGAACATCCCAGCTCCATTCATCAAAATGCACCCAGCCGTTAGCCGCGCAGTAGTACCTCTTGTCCGTCGTCACGACTCCATACTTGACATCACCAACATTTTTCGAAGCACAGTCCAGGCCGTAGGTATCATACTCGATTTCTAGGGCTTCATCCCAGCCATCTGACCTGCAGATATAATAGGTAGCATAGTTCTCGTCGCCAAGCAGCGCGACTTCGCCCTCGTTGTCCGGCGCGCACTCATGACCGTAGGTATCGTAATCCTGCTTGGACACGTTCTGCCAGCCAATATCGGAACACCTGTAATAGGAATAATCCATGTAGCTCTTCAAGACCAACCCATTGCGGTGCTCCGTGCAGCCTCCAAGCCCGAGCGTCTGTTCGCGCGGAGTCGCCAACACCCACTGTTCGAGAGCCTCGTCGTACTTGTAGCAGTCTCCGGTTTCACTCCACCTGATAGAACCGTCCTCCTCGGCCTCCCAGTCTTCGAAATCGGGCTTGACACTCATGACCCAGTCGCCATCGCTGCAAAGGAAGCGGTTCCGCGATTCATAGTACATGCTGAGCTTATTCGTAACCTTGGCAATTTCACCTTCCTTTTTAGCATTGCATTCACCTAGTCCAAGAACATTTACCCAGAACATGCGCACGTATTTTTCGAAATTCGCGATTTCACCCACATCCCACGCAGCCATGTTCTTGCGCACAGTGGCAAGCCAGCCACTCAGATCCGTCTGCATCGCCCAGTCCGCCATTTCCGCCTTGGCGGTCGAATCGTTCCATTTTCCATTGCGTTCGATATCGTTTGCAAGATTGTTCAACCGTAACAGAAGCTGCATGTCGCTCGTGCCGCCCTGCAGGATTACATCGATAGCCAGCAGAATGGCGCTTCCCTCGCTGAAGGAGGCGATATCCAAGTCCCCGAAATTCTCGACAGAACCTTCAAGGCCGAAAGCTTCCAGGATTTCGGTTTCCGCCTGCTGCTTGGCATCCGCGACACTCTTGCCCGATGCCACCAGGCTACGCACGCGCGCGAATTCCAGATGCGTCAGCAAGTTCACGTTCACCGAGCTGCGTTCGGACAAATCCACCAATGCCTTCAGGGAAACCGGAATGTCGGAACTTTTTCCCGTTACTCCGAGGCGGTAATTGCCGCTGATTTCGACAACTGCATATGGCGAAGCAAGCGTCACCCCCATCACCTCATAGCCGCCGAAACCGCCCGTAGACCATCCCCTGTACACGTGGTCAGCCTCTTCGAGCGTTTCGCCGTCGAGTTCCCGCACGAAAACGGTCGAGATATTCGCAAATGGGCTCATGCCCGAGATATACTCGTCTTCTACCCCGCGCCTGGACGAGGAAGATTCATCGGAATCCGACGAAAGCTTCGCGCTGCTGGAAGAGTTTCCGCTGTCGGTCGAATCATAGAAGACCCATTCCCCATTCCTACAAATCAGAAGAGAATCTGCATCCTTGAGGTAGGCGGTCATGCCTTCGCGGTCGTCATTGCATTCCTTGAGATCGTCGAAGCCGTTCACCACGTAGTCCGCAAGCATCAGCTCATCCAGGATGCTCGAACCTTTGTCATCACCACAAGACGCAAAGAAAAACGCTACACCGGACAGGGCCAGCAATCGACGAACAAAACCCATAACATTCTCCTTTTTTTCGAAAGGGATCCTGCTTATAAATCTATTATTTTTTCAGAAAAAAAGGAGCTTATTTTAGCACAATTCTACGTGTTGCGGCCTGATTTCCAAGGCGCACGCGCACATAGTAAAGGCCTTTGACGGGAACCGCGACAAATGCAGCATTTTCGCCACGATGCGCCACCATCCGTTCGCTTGCAACGACCGTTCCGTTCACCGAGACGATATCCACGCGGCCTTCGCTGCCGGCAAGGGCGGGAGCCGCGTTGAACGACACGCCGACAAGCGACCCCTGCTGCACAAGGCGGAGGCCAGAAAGAACTGCCGCACCCGCAACAGCGACGTTCTCCCTGGAAACACGCAGCGTCACGGGTTTGGCGTTCTTCTCTAGTGAAATTTCCATGGCCTTGCCGTCCGTGGCCTCGAACGTCTTGCCGTCCGCGGTAATGAACACGCGGAGCCCCGCGGCCTGGACGCCTTCGAGACCTTCGAAGGAGAGTTTCGCCTTGCGCGCACTCGTGGCGCTCGCTTCCATATTCCATACAAATTCGCAATCGTCTGCGGTACAGGAGCCATCCTTCATGCTCTTCGCAAGCCGCGTTCCCGACTCCACGATGGAAAGGTTCACGCGGTCGCCCATGCCTGCGGGCGGTTCTGCAAGCGCAGATTCCTCGCCCACGCCGACAAAGTTCCAGCTGTCGCGCTTGCCGTTATCGTCAGAAAGCATCACGCGCAAGCTCCAGCCGCCATTCGCGTTTGCGTTCGCCGCCTTCGCAAGCGCACGTGCGGAAGTTGCGGAAGCATCGTCGGAAGTCGCGGGAGATGCCGAAACGCTGAACGTCATGGGCCTCTTGACCTTCGCCCACACGGCTTCGTAAGGCTTAAGGGCATCGCACATCCCGTACTCGCCCGCTTCCGGATCCCAGCACCAGAACTTGACATCGTCGGACTTGCCCGCATCAAGCTTCACGCTCCAGCCGTAGGGATTCGCGACCAGGTTCCAGCCGCTGTAGGCGCTATCGAGTTCCCATTCGATATCGGGCACATCGCGGGGAATGTCGCTCCGCAGTTCGATGGTCCTGCTTTCGAACGTCCCGAACCAGAATCCGCGTGTCGCGTCGTAATCCTCGCCCGCATCGTAGCTGCGGTACTGCCAGTATTCGCCGATAGGGTTGCGTTCGTCCCACCAATAGAATGCCGATTCGTCGCCGAAGGATTCCATGTCCTTGAACGCGGCGATACTCACCAACTGCCAGGAGTGGGCCTCCATCGTAATCTGCAAGGGCTCTACGGCCTTTCCGCCGCTCGATTTCGGCTGCTCGACGCTAGAACTCGAAGGCAGCTGTTCCATGCTGGAGCTCGACAGGAGAATCTCTTCGGAAGAACTTTCAGGCTGCATTTCGCCGGAGCTCAAGGCAACCTCCACGCTCGAACTCGAAAGGAGCGCGCTAGAACTTGACAAGAGCGAACTGCTCGATTCCGGCACGCTGCTGCTGGAGAGCTCGGCGCTGCTGCTCGAAACCGGGATTTCCACGGCATGGAAGGTCGCATGGTAAACCGCATCGCCCTTCACGACTGCCAAGGCGGGTTCCCAGCCCGTCCACGTAAACGTATGCTGTTCCGTCGCGGGCTTCGTCGGAGTTTCGCCCTCGTACACGGGCATCGTCCCGTACTCGAATTCCTTCTTGAACAGTTCGCGGTCGCCTTCCTTGAACACCACCTTGTAGCTGTTGATTGTATAGCGGGCCGTCACCGTCAAGTCCGATTCCACATTGTCGAAAGCCTTGTCCCAGCCAGCAAAGGTGTAGCCTTCGTGTTCCGGGGGCTCGGGCGCGACCGCAGCCTCGCCGCTCTTTACCGTCTGCGTCCCGACAAGCGTCTTGCCGTCCTTATCCATGAAGTTCACGTGGAAGGCCACCACGGAAGTCGGCGCCACGGCCGAATGCGGACCCCATGCGATGAAGGGCAGGCTTCCGTTTTCGCCCTGTTCAAACGCCCACACGTAGGGAGACTGGTCGGTGTTCAGGAACCCGGCAAATGTCGACTTCTGCATCGACGATGCCAATTCCGTACCGTTGCTGTTTTCGTCAAGCGACTGGACCGCGCCATTCCTGATCACGTAACCCGAAGCGTATTGGCCGTTCTGGACCTTCCAGGATGCAGTCGCATCGTTGCCGCTATACTTGAAGGCGCCATACGGGTATTCCACCGCATCCTCGCCATAATGGTACGCATAAAACACGTCGACCTTCGCAGTGGCATCGAGCTTTCCGAAAAGGTATCCCGTCTTGGCCGTAGCCGCGGCAACCGAGCCCACATCGCCGATAACATAGGCGTTTTCGACCCTGACATCGGCATTGGTGACCGTAGCGCCCACCAGGCCGCCGAGCAACAGGCTGTCCGTACCGAACGAGCCTTGAACCGCGATATTGCCGGAGGCTCCCGACTTCTGCATGCTGCGCAGCGCATAGCAATAGCCGCAGATGCCGCCCACCATCGAGGCCGCAGGCTTCTCGAAATTCGATCCCGAAGCGTCGATACGGATAAGGTTATCGCCCGAAGCATCTACCGTGACATCGCGGAACGACACGGACTTGGTCCCGCCGCTCACCGCCCTGTTGAAGAAGGCGCCCAGGATGCCGCCCACGTAGACGGGGCTTACGCTGTCGGCCACCGAGATGGAGCCCGTATAGGTCGAATTCAAGAGTTCAAGGTCGGTCTTGGCGCCGTTGCCGAGGATATCGGCGATCCCGAAGAATCCGCCGACGAAGATGCTGTCGTACGCCGGGAAATAGCTGTTGACAAGGGTGCCGTCGTAAGAGGATTTCAGGTTCGAGCGGATATCCACTTCGCTCCTGCATCCCGAAAGACCCTTCCCGTTCACGGACAAGATGGCAAGCCCCGCAAATCCGCCCAGGTAGGCGTTCACGCCGAAACCGTCGCCCACCGCGGTCGCAGAACCCGCCACCGCAATGGAGCCAAGCGCACGGGAGCCCACGATGGAGACAAAGCTGTTGTCGTTGAGGTTCGCCGCATCGGTTTCGCCCGCTAGGCCGAGGAGACCGCCCGCATAGTAGGCCTGCGATGCCGCCCTCGTAAGGGAATCCTTCACCATCACCTTCACGGTATCCCTCTGCAACACAAACGCAGCACCCTTGAACACGGAGACGCGACCGACAAGGCCACCCGCAAACACGCTGTCCGCGTTGGCACCGCTGATCCCGACGACACCCGCGCTGTTCACGATCGAAAGGTTAGCCACCGCCGAAGAAAACGGACCGCTGGGTCCGTAGGTGATTCCCGCCTCGCCGAAGATGCCGCCCATCGCCGAGCCACCCGCAATCTTCGTGTAGGCCTTACCCAAATCGCTCGAATCGAGCTTTATGTTGTCCAGAACAATCGACGAGCTGTCCACCGTGGCATCGGCATAACCCGCATAGGCGTAAAGCCCGGTAACGCCGCCGAGCGCCGAGGGCGTCGATGCCGAAGACGAATCCTGCACCTTCGCACGGACCGTCAGATTCTTGAAGTCCACCTGGAAAGCAAAGCCGGCAATTCCACCCAGGAACACGGAATAGCGGCTACCCCAGTCAAACAACGTAGAGCCCGCAAAGTTCCCTTTTTCATTCGAGAGTTCGAGCACGTTGTGAATAAGGATGTCGTCGTTCGCCGTAATGTCCGAAACCGTCGATGCGCTGATGTTGCCCGCAAGGGCCCCCGCCACGGGCGCCTGGATATCCACATCCTGGAAGCTCACGCGACGCACCGTCGACATCCACACGTAACCGGCAAGGGCTCCGACCGGATAGTAGTCCGCGCCCGCTTCCGCGGCGTCACGCTCCTCGCGCGAGTCCGCCACCACCATGCGCACGTTCTTGAAGTTCACGTTCACGGCCTCGTGTTTCTCGATAGAACCGAAGAAGCCGACAGGCTGCGTCATCGCGCCCGCCTTCACGTCGTGCGCGTAGCAGAGGTTCTTCACCCAGAAGCCGTTGCCGTCGAAGATGACCTGCGCGTTCGAAAACGCCAGCGGCACATGATTGTGCTTGCAGGTTCCCTCGGGAGTCTCCCCGTCGAATTCGCCTAGATCGATATCGGAGGCGAGCATCAAGTTCTTTTCGGCATTACCCCAGTGTTCCAGGACCAAATCGTAGAGCGCCTGCGGGTCGTTCGCATCGGCCACACCCAGGCAGCTGCCACCCGACACCTGGAAAAAGCCGCCGTTGCCGCTGATTCCGCGGGGGCCGCCCGTGTAGGCAACCATGTTCACTTCGATCTGCCAGGAGGGATCTTTGCAACCCGATTCCGCATTCTGCGAAAGGTACAGGTTGTTGGGGCTGGAATTCAGCGTAAAGAGGCTGTAGAAACCTCCCGCGAACGCGGGAAGCGCGGCAAAAAGCGTGAAAATTGTAAAAAATCGTCCCAAAATCGGCATCTTGTCCCTCTATCCGTGAAAAGATATATTATATGTCTCCAAAATTAAAGTGACGGGCATCATACCCGAGGAGGGCCGTGAGCGCACACACCCATTATCGCCAAAAACAGGAACCCGCATATTCCAAGTTGGAATAATGCTCGGCTTTTTTCTACATTTCCACGCGATTAATCAAGGAGTAAAGATGTTCAAGAAAATCATCCTGGCGCTCGCCCTGCTTGCAGGCGCAAGCTTCGCCACCTGGGACTACTACCCTATCCCGGATTCGAGCTACGGAAGCTTCGAAGCCGGGCTCTACTACGACAAAGACCACCGCTGGTCGCAAGCCGGTGTCAAGGTCGGAGCAAGGTTCACGATGGTGAAACACCTCGAAATCTCGTTCACCGGCTGGGGCTACCAGTTCTGGAACGAGGAAGATTGCGCAAACTGCATCAACGGCGGTGACGGTCTGCGCGACCTGACCATCGGCGGACGCTACGAAGTGGCCCCCATGGTGACCGCATTCCTCGACTTCAACCTTCCCGTCGGCCGCGACGAGCACGACGGATACAACACGCACCCCCCTTCAAACGGTGAATTTTCCATGTACCTCGGCGCCCAGTTCTCCGTGCCCACCAAGCTCAAGGGCTTCAAGTTCGGGACCGAGGGCGGTATCCTCTGGGGATTCGAGTACGACGAACGCCATTACGCAGGACACTATAGCGATGAACGTGGCCTTGATATCCACCTCGGAGCCGAAGCCGCCTACACCATTCCGGATGTCGGGCTCACCCCCTACCTCGGGTTCCTTCTCAAGTTCCGCCTTACCGAAAGCGAATGGTACGATGGACACGACAATGAATACGGCTATGGCGACCGCAAGTCCCGCCAGTTCAACCTGTGGCTCGGCGCCTCGTACGCCATCAACAAGATGATCGAAGTCAAGGCCCACTTCATCTTCCGTCATGAAAAGTACAGGGGAATCGAGGATGTAGAAAGCCCGTTCCACCTCGGCGGCAACGCTAACGGCCTCTACATGGGCGTCGTTTTCAACTTCTAGGGCAAAAATTCAAGAAAAATGAGAGCGTCCGCACATGCGGGCGTTTTTTTTGCGTCCAACCCGTGCCTTTCGCTTACTTTTATATTATTTTTGTTAGCATACAAACAAAACCAAGGAGTATCCTAATGTTCAAGAAAATCATCCTGGCGGCAGCCCTCGCAGCGACAGCCTCCTTCGCTCAACTCAGCTTCGGTGTTCACGCCGGTGGCGATATCAACAACGTCTGGGGCGATGATACTGAAAATTCCGAAGCCGGCATCGGTTTCAACTTCGGTGGCGCGGTCAAGTTCTCCCTGCCGCTCCTTCCCCTCACGGTAGAAGCGAACGTCCTGGCCGACATGCGTAACTACACATGGGTTGTCCTAAAAAGCGCCAACGCCGATTTTGCCATCACCCAGTGGAACATCGATATTCCCGTGCTCGCACGCTTCTCCTTCCTCCCCATCCTCTTCGTCGAAGCCGGTCCGCAGTTCTCCTTCAACATCTCTCAGTATGCTGAAGATTCTGCCGGCGACGAAATCAAGAAGTTCGATGATGAACTTTTAGGCTACCCCATGAAATCCTTCGAATTCGACCTCGTGTTCGGTGCCGGTACTGGCATCATCCCGTTCATCGACGTCGACTTCCGCGTTGTTCTCGGCATGACCAATATTTTCGAAGACAAGGACTTCGGTCTCGGAAAAGTTGTCGTCGATGCTTCCAACCTGCAGTTCGTGCTCGGCGCGACCTACTGGTTCTAACCGTTGCTCCGCTTAACGCGGAACGGTTTGTCTAGACACTAAAAGAGACGTGCAGCGATGCACGTCTTTTTTATTTGTTCAAAATAGGGTTTGAGAACCTTCGACACGAAACCTAACGGTTTCTTGTCCAGGATGACATAGCCTACTTCACGTCGTATTCGGGGATCGGCAGGCTCTCACCGGATTTCATCGCGGCGTCGAGCTTCTTGGACTTTTCCGGATCGAGCCACCAGTAAACGGGGATGGCGTCTTCGCGGTTGAACTTGTCGAGAATCTTCTCCGGAGTGCCGTAGCGGTTCCAGTAGAGGATACGGTGGTGGTCGCACTGCCACATGAGCACGTACGGAACGATTTCGGCAAGACGGTTATCCAAGGCCTTCAGGATTTCGTTTCGCTTCGCGAGGTCGAATTCCGTCTTCTGCAGGTCGATGAGGCTGTCCACCACCCTATCCTGCACACCGGCAAGGTTGTTCGTACCCTTCTGGAGAGCGGTCTTTGAATGCCAGCTGGCCTCGGGGTCGCGGAGGCGTCCTGCACCCCAGTTCACCCAGTAAAGGTCGAAGTCGGCATCGTCCAGGCGCTTGCGGAGCGTGCTCTGGCTCATCTGTTCGATGGTCGCCACCACGCCCACCTTCTTCAAGTCTTCCTGGAACAGCGTGAGGTGGCGCAGGTCTTCCTGGCTCGTGATGAAGTTGATCGCAAACGGCTTGCCGTCCTTCTCGAGAACGCCCTGACCGTTCACCTTATAGCCCGCCTCCGCAAAGAGGGCGCGGGCACTGTCCGGATTGAACGTGTAGAGCGGCGCTGTCGGGTTCTGGTTGCCTTCCCAGAGGTCGGGGTAATAGCTGTTCAGCAAGAAGTACTGGCCGAACATGTACTTCTCGTTCATGGCCTCGCGGTTCAAAAGCATGCTCAAGGCACGGCGGACGCGCACGTCCTGGAACTGTAGCTTACGCAGGTTGATGGCCATGCCCTGGAATCCGATGGGCTCCTTGTTAAAGATACGCTGTTTCACGGCCCAGCCCTTCTTTACTGCGTCGAAGTCGGTCTGTTTCATCCAGATGCTGCTCGTGTAGATGGCGTACGCGTTGAAGTCCTGCTTCTTGAAGGCTTCGAGCGCCTTCGTCTGGTCGTTCATGAAGCGGTAGCGGATTTTCTCGAAGTTGTACTTGCCGCGGTTCCAGTTCTTGTGGAAACCCCACCAGTCGGCGCGGCGGGCCAGTTCCACGTAGCGGTCTTCGCGGAAAGTCTTAATCTTGTACGGGCCCGAGACTACCGGGAACTCGTAGCGGATCTGGTTGAAGTCCTTGCCCGCCCACACGTGCTTGGGGAACGCGAGCATACCCGCGGCTTCCCAGAAGTTGCCCCAGTGCGATTCCTTCGCGGTCATCTTCACCGTGAGGCTGTCAACCACCTCGGGGCGATCGAAACGACTAAGCCCGACCTTGAAAATCGGGGTGAGGTTCTTCTCGTCCATGATGACGTCGTAGTAGAACTGCACATCCTCGGCGGTAATCGGCTTGCCGTCGCTCCACTTGGCGCGCGGGTCCACATGGAAGGTGAACGTCTTGCCGTCTTCGGACACGTTCCAGCTGTCGGCGAGGATACCGACTTCGCGGTCCTCGGTGGAGTGCAGGCTCACGAGCGGTTCGAACATCATGCCCATGAGCTCGGCGGAGAAACTGTTGTAGTCTTCCCACATGTTGAAGGACTTCGGCATCGCGGAGCCCCAGAGGGTAATCGTACCGCAGGGGCGGGCGTCCTTCGAGGCAATCGGGTCGAACTCGCCCGTCGCGGTAGGATCGGCCGGCAGTTCCGGGCAGTTCAGCTCGCCACCCGCAGCCTTCGCGGACTTGGACGCGCCCTGCTCGTTGCAAGCGGTAAGGGCCAGGGCAGACAGCATCAACGTCGCGGACACGGCAGCAACACGACAAAACTTCATTTTT
>JAEEGH010015795.1_pt1 | contig 16339 bp, 16 predicted proteins | sample 9134181 | NCBI WGS metagenome assembly JAEEGH01 (sample SAMN16246544, study PRJNA631951) | gut metagenome | biome: gut microbiome; feature: rumen; material: DP-attached | host: Bos | place: Iran: Karaj | collected 2018-10
TTATCCAGAAACAGATTACAAGTCTTTATTTAAACAGATGTGTCAAGACTTTAACACCGATATCAAAAATATTACACACCAAACTAATGACATTCGCATCATCTGCTATCAAACAAATATTGTTACTAAAGGTAAAAGATATCAACCCAATCATTTCTATGGCACAGAAGCCCATACACCACAAGCCCAAATGGAACTTATCAGAGACGACACCTTATTCTGGGCTAGTGGCCCGATGTATCCTTATTCATTTGTAAATGAATCTTTACACCCCGATGGTATTAGTCAGAAAAGGTTTGGAAGTCTTGTCGGTGAAGTTGTTCTTGATTTGTTACATCATAAGAAATGTTTTATAGGAGTAGTTCCCATTAAAACAGATATTAAAAATAATGATGTACATATTCAATTTAATGTACCCCATCCTCCCTTAAGCTTTGACACAATATCTGTCAAGAAAGTACGTAATTATGGCTTCAATGTTATTCGGAAAGACAATGTTGATATTATTTCAGGAATCAATTTGATTGGTGATACTGTTATCATTACATGTAAAGAATCCCCTATTGGATGCAAGATACGTTATGCAGTAAATGGCGAATATTTGAAAAACGGCTGGAATATTGGTCCGAGAGGAAATCTTCGTGACTCAAATCCTTTGCACCATTGGTGCTATCAGTTTGACATACTTTGTGAATGAACGATTACAAGACCCTCATTCTGTAAATAGCCTATTCAGAGAACATGTTCAAAACCTTTTCAACAATAGGTCCCATGTCATAATATTTGTATTCAGCCAATCTGCCTCCGAAGATAACAGTATCTTCTTTTTGGGCCAATATCTCATATTTCTTATATAGACTACTATTCTTCTCATCATTTATGGGATAATATGGCTCCATTCCATCTTCCCACTCCACAGAATACTCACGGCTTATGACCGTCTGAGGATTCTTGTAAACATCGTCGGCGAAAGACTCAAAATGTTTATGCTCAATAATTCGTGTATAAGGAATATCAGCATCGGTGTAATTAATCTGGGCAAGTCCCTGATAATTTGGTGTATTCAACACCTCATTCTCAAATCTGACAGTCCGATATTCTAGTTTCCCATATTTATAATCATAGAACTCATCAATCTTTCCCGTGAAAACGATCTTATCTGCCATAGATTCAAGGTCTGTCCTATTAGCAAAGAAATCTGTATCTACTTTCGTATCGATTTCAGCCAACAATCCTTCAATGAGTTTATTATAACCACCAATAGGGACGCCCTGATATATATCATTAAAATAGTTGTTGTCATAAACAAAACGTACAGGAAGACGTTTAATGATAAATGGTGGCAATTCCGTACATTTCCGTCCCCATTGTTTTTCAGTGTATCCTTTGATCAAACGCTCATAAATATCTCTCCCAACCAGTGCTATGGCTTGTTCTTCCAAGTTGGTCGGTGTCTTTCCTTCCATCTCTTTTCTCTGCTCATCAATTTTATTTCTTGCTTCCTCTGGTGTGAGTACACCCCACATCTGAGAGAAAGTGTTCATATTGAAAGGCAGATTATAGGCTTTCCCTTTATAAAAAGCGACAGGTGATTCCGTAAACGTGTTAAACTCCACGATGGAATTGACGAATGTCCAAACCTTTTTATTTGAAGTGTGAAAAATATGAGGGCCATACTTATGGACATTAATATTTGAGATTTTCTCACAATACAAATTGCCTCCCGAGTTCGGACGCTTATCAATCACCAAGCAACGTTTCCCCTGCTTATTCGCACAATAAGCAAAAACCGAGCCAAACAGGCCAGAACCAACAATTAAATAGTCGTATTTCATCATTTAAATCATATCAATATTAGCAATCATCAATCGCCAAATAAAAAAAGCCTCTATTTTTCTACAAAAGTAAACAAAACATTTGATAATTCCAAATTTTTTTGGTACATTTGCATTTAATTCACAAAGTTTCTTTGAAATGAACAAACAAAAGCGGATTAAGATTGCATATTGCACACCAGCATTATATCTTGCAGGAGGCATGGAGAGAGTTCTAACCCTCAAAGCAAATTTTTTTGCTGAACAATATGGCTATGATATTTCAATTATCATTACCGATGGTAAGGGAAGAAAAACGTTTTATCCTCTTTCTGAGAAGGTGAAAGTCATAAACCTTGATATTAATTTTGAAGAATTATGGAATCAGCCATTTTTCAAAAAGACTTTGCTCTACATAAAAAAGCAACGCATTTACAAGAAAAGACTGATATCCTGCCTAATGCAACTACATCCAGACATTACAATAAGCATGCTCCGAAGAGAAATAAACTTTATTACATCTATAAATGATGGAAGTAAGAAAATCGGAGAAATACACATTAACAAGGCTCATTTTCGTACATTTGAAGAACATGAAAAAGGTGTTATAAAGAACATCTTCTCAAGATACTGGAAGCACACACTTTTGAGGAATCTCAAGAGATTAGACCGATTTGTAGTACTAACTAATAGTGATAAGGAATCATGGTATGAGTTGAACAACGTTGAAGTAATACCAAACCCACTCTCATTTACACCATCCGCAAATTGTAACCCTACAAGTAAACGTTTTATTGCAGTAGGAAGATATAGCTATGAGAAAGGATATGATCATCTGTTACAAGCATGGGCCTCTATTCAAGGCAAATGTTCAAAATGGCGCTTAGATGTGTATGGTGATGGCGACCGAAGACCCTATGAAGAACTCATTGACAAGTTGGATATTGATCGTAAGAGATGTTCTTTGAATCCTGCCACCTCAGAAATTCGGGAAGAGTTTGAAAGCAGTGCTATTGCTGTCTGTAGCTCACGTTTTGAAGGATTCGGATTGGTCATCATTGAGGCGATGTCCTGTGGAGTTCCCGTGGTATCATTCGATTGTCCTTGGGGGCCTCGTTCTATCATTCAGGACGGCAATGACGGTTTTCTTGTCGAAAATGGAAATGTGGATAAGTTAGCAAATGCAATGATAAGATTAGCATTTAATAATGATTTGAGGATAAAGATGGGGACGAATGCAATAGTTAATGTTCAACGTTTTAGCATAGAGGCAATTGCTAAGAAATGGAAAGCATTGTTTGAGGAAGTTTTAGCCTGAAAAAATCAAGCTAATATTTTTGTCTTGATGCTAATACTCAATAGTTGGTGACAAAGTTACAAAAAAAGAAAAAGACACCTATTTTATACAAAAATAACAAAATATCGTTTATTTTTTCCAATTTCCTTTTTCATTTCTGGCAAAATTCGTATATTTGCAAATAAAAAAATGTAGTTATGGATTGGTACGAAAAATATCTTAGCATTTACGAGAAGCCTTTCAGTGAGGTTCCTCAAGAGGTCATTGACCAGACTCATGATAAGCTTACAGCTCTTCAAAGTGATAACCCAATGATATCAATCATCATTGTTGCCTACAACGAAGAAAAGCATTTGCAAGCTTGTCTTTGGTCTTTAAGTGAGATAAAATGTAAATATCCAGTTGAATTTATCGGAGTGGATAATGAATCCAAAGACAGAACCGCCGAAATCTATCAAAGATCAGGAATACCTTATTATATAGAGCATCAACATACCTGTGGCTATGCCAGACAATGTGGTCTGAATCAGGCGAAGGGGCGTTATGCCATGTGTATAGATTCTGACACCATCTATCCTCCATATTATTTTGAGATTATGGTTGAACAGCTTATGAAACCAGGAATCTCTGCAGTTGCAGCCATGTGGAGTTTTTACCCTAATGAGAAGCATTCCAAGTTTCAATTGAAATTATATGAGTTCTTTCGTGATATTTATATTCGTATCCAGAATATCAATCGTCCAGAACTGAGCGTTAGAGGATTAGCGTTTGGATACGAAACTGCCAATGCCTTAAAAGAAGGTTATCGAGTTGAGTTATTACGCGGAGAAGACGGTTCAATGGCATTAGCCATGAAGAAATATGGAAAGATTAAATTTGTGTTTAATCGCCGATGTCGTGTCATTACCGGATATGGGTCATTAAAAGAAGAGTCATTGTTAAAAGCCATGTGGAATCGTTTGAAATTTTATGGTATTTCCAATCTCTTCTATAAGACTGATCATTATGAAGATGCTAAGGACAATTTCTTAAAAACTTAATTATTTATTGTATGACACTCTAACATACATGATTCTTCCAAATTGGTAGGTATCTTTCCTTCCATCTCTTTTCTCTGCTCATCAATTTTATTTCTTGCTTTCCCTGGTGTGAGTACACCCCACATCTGAGAGAAAGTGTTCATATTGAAAGGCAGATTATAGGCTTTCCCTTTATAAAAAGCGACAGGTGATTCCGTAAACCTGTTAAACTCCACGATGGAATTGACGAATGTCCAAACCTTTTTATTTGAAGTGTGAAAAATATGAGGGCCATACTTATGGACATTAATATTTGAGATTTTCTCACAATACAAATTGCCTCCCAAGTTCGGACGCTTATCAATCACCAAGCAACGTTTCCCCTGCTTATTCGCACAATAAGCAAAAACCGAGCCAAACAGGCCAGAACCAACAATTAAATAGTCGTATTTCATAATTTAAATCATATCCACTACTGTCCCGTTAAAGTGGACTAATCGTTCTTTGAAACAATTGATATTCAGTCTTTTATGAGCAGTTTTGCGAGTCAACGGATTTGATTTTGTATCTTTGCGGTCAAAACAACAGATCGCATATGAATCAAAACAAATACATTTTTGCTCAGCTGGTGGCATTTCTCGACAGGAATCACTTCAATTATCTGGCTCGCAAATACTCTGGTGATCGTTATGTCAAGCATTTCACTTGCTGGAACCAACTTCTTGCTCTAATGTTTGGGCAGCTTGGTAATCGCGAGAGCTTGCGTGACCTGATAACTGTTTTGGAGGCTCATGATTCCAAGTGTTACCATCTTGGCCTTGGCAGAAAGCCCGTCCCAAAGACCACCTTCGCCACAGCCAATCAGAATCGCGACTACCGTATCTTTGAAGAGTTCGCTTTCTACATGATGGACCTTGCTCGCAGCAAACGTGCGACAGACATTTTCAAGCTAAAAGGCAAAGTATTTGCGTTTGATTCAACAACGATACCACTATGCCTATCAGTCTTCTGGTGGGCAAAGTTTAGGAGACACAAAGGAGGAGTCAAGGCTCACGTCCTATTTGATACAGAATCACAAGTGCCTGCCTACTTTCATATCACCACAGCTTCTGTCCACGATTCTCAGGTAATGAAGGAGATTCCTTATGAATCAGGCTCTTACTACGTATTTGACCGTGGCTACAATGCCTTTAAGGAACTCTATCATATCCATCTGTTTGGATCTTTCTTCGTTGTCCGTGCCAAGAAGAATCTACAATACAAGTGTACTAAATGGCGGAGAAGAATGCCACAGAATGTAACGACTGATGCAGAGATTATTCTGACGGATTACATCACTTCAAAGAAGTACAAGGAGAATATCCGGCTGGTAAAGATTTACGATGAGGAGAAGGGACAAGAACTTGCCTTCCTCACCAATGCTTTCCACCTGACCTCACTTGAGATTGCCAATCTCTACAAGAACAGATGGCAGGTTGAGTTATTCTTCAAGTGGCTGAAGCAGCATCTTAAAATCAGGAAATTCTGGGGCAAAACAGAGAATGCCGTCAGGATTCAGATCAGTGCAGCCATCATTGCCTATTGTCTAGTTGCCATCGTGCAACATGATATGCGATTGGAGCGTTCGACCTATGAGGTCTTGCAAATCCTCAGCATGTCATTGACAGACAAAACTTCTTTGAAAGAACTGCTTGAAAAGACTAAATTCAATAATGTCAAAGAGCAATTTGGTCCCCTTATTCCGGGGCTATTTGATTAATATTTAACTCGTCCCAATTTTAACGGGACACTAATGAATCATATCAATATTAGCAATCATCAATCGCCAGATAAAAAAGCCTCTATTTTTCTACAAAAGTAAACAAAACATTTGATAATTCCAAATTTTTTGGGTACATATGCATTTAATTCACAAAGTTTCTGACATCTTTAACATGAAACCATTGATTCAAATAATTCTTTCCACTTAGGCATTATTTTATCTGGCAAATAACGTTGAACAGATGCGATTCCAGCACGACCCATTTTTTGTCGGAGTTCCTTATCTTCTATCAGTTGACATACCCGATCTGCGAAAGCCTCTATATCACGATTCTCTACAAGGAAACCGTTTTCACCATTTTTAATTTGCTCTGCAGGTCCGAAAGGACAATTAAAGGCCACAACAGGCAATCCACATGACATTGCTTCACCTATAGCTAATCCAAAAGGCTCGTAATATGAAGCTATGATAAAAATAGAACTCTCCACTAATCGCCTATGGATATCTGATGTAGGCGGATGTAATTTGATATTGTAATCATTATGCTTAACAACATCATTCAAGAAAACTTCATATCTCCCTTTACCATACATTTCCAAGTTCCAATCAGGATGACGTTTATTCACCAATTTCCATATTTCTAATAAATCTGGAATAGCCTTCTGATATGAGAAACGTCCAACAAAAATCACCTGTTTATTCTCTGATGTGCTATACTGTCTAATTTCATTAAAATGAATAAAATTGGGGATAACGACCACATGATGATGAAAAGTTCGCCAAAGATTTGCGTCACTTTCTGTAAGAGAAACTACGCAATCTGTTTTTTTGATTCTATTTTTATGTAATGAATAGCTACAACGATTCATAAAGGAATCGTTCGAATATTCTATAATATGATCATATCCACTATGAGATTCTATGATCAGACGCGCATTCCCCTTTATCTTCAATAGATACTTTATTGGACCAATTGTTGTCGTAACAATAATATCTGGCGCCAAATTCACGATATAATCACGCATTTTTCGCTTAAGCAGAAATATGCGTTTGTACTTTTCCATCATCCTTTTAAGACCATGGTAGTGATAAGCACAAAAAGTCATAACATCCAAATCAGTGTAACATACCCTCTCATCTAATTTGAACGGCATCTTATGACATCCTTGATTCCAAGTCAACAAGAACACCTCCTGATTATAATAATTGACGAGGTAATTCATTTTATCAATGAAAATGCGTTCGACACCACCGTATGACGTCATGTGCTCATAAACATATAATATTCTCATATGCACACATTATTTAATTCAAACGATTCATACAAATTGGTTTCATGGGCACAAAGATAAGCAAAAAGAATGAAAAATACAAAATTTCGACCATAATTTTTTTTTTGTTTCAAAAATAAATTATATATTTGCAAACAAAAATGAATTCTCTAAAAAAGAACCGAATGGACTTAAGTATTATTGTTCCTGTATACCAAGTTGAAAAATATGTTCGCCCATGTATGGAGAGCATATTCAATCAAGAAATTGACGATAATCGTTTTGAGGTTATTATTGTTAATGATGGTACTAAAGACAGGAGCATGGAGGTGATTGCCGACATTATTAATCAACACAAAAACATCACCGTCATTAATCAAGAGAATCAAAGTTTGTCTGTTGCTCGCAACAATGGAATTGCTGTAGCCAAAGGAGAATATATCCTGATGCCAGACTCTGATGATTTACTAATTGAAAACAGTTTGTCACCACTTCTTAAAATTGCTTTAGAAACAAAAGTGGATATGGTTGTTGCTGATTTCTTAAAAATGGATGATCAGGAAATTGCTAATTATCATGGCGTCAACCAAAATAACATAAAAGTTACAGAAAAATCTGGCAAAGAGTTAACATTAGAAGATTTAAATGCATACGAATGCTATGTATGGCGTTCTTTATTCCGAAGGAGATTTATAATTGACAACAATATCAGTTTTATTCCAGGAATTAACTATCAAGATGTACCTTTTACCCATGAATGTTGCATCAAAGCTAACCGATGCATAAAGACATCCCGCATACTTAACATTTACCGAATAGGAAGACCTGGTGCTGCCACTAATTCTTTTTCTCTTCAAAAAGCAAAAAGTTTCTCTATTGCAATAGCAAACACATGGAAATTGAGACAGATGAATGGACTTTCTCCTGATGTATTGTACAAGATAGAAGAGGACGTATTTGCATCATTTAGCGTGATGATATATCGAACTTTGTATTGCATGACAAAAATATCAGAAAGGAATAGCGTTATGGATACTTTAAACACAATAGTTCCTACTCTAAGATTTACCCATAATACTAAACAAAGAATTACAACATTTGCGATTAGAGTATTCCCCCACCTGTATATTAATTTTTTTTACTATTATTCTAAGCTTTTCTATAAATAGCAAAAGACATAACGTATGAAAGAAATTAAAATAGATTTTGTTGTAACGTGGTTAGACTCCAATGACCCAGAATGGCAGAAGCAATATGAATTCTACAAATCAGTTTCAAAAGGAGATAAATCAAAAGCCCGATTTAGGGATATGAATTTTTTCCGATATTGGTTCCGGGCCGTTGAACGGTATGCGCCATGGGTACATAAGGTATTTTTAGTAACTAATGGCAAATTCCCTGATTGGATAAATCATAACAATCCCAAACTGGTACTTGTAAAACATGAGGATTATATACCAAAAGAATATCTTCCAACATTCAACTCATGTACCATAGAACTACATCTGCATAGGATTAAGGGACTATCTGAGCATTTTGTGTATTTTAATGACGATGTCATCCTTAATGGTCCAGTCGCACCGAACTATTTCTTCAAGAATTGTCTTCCTTGCGACTACAATAAAGAGACTTGCTTTAACGTGCCGATATACACTCATGAAGAGAAATTTGACATAACAATGTCAATACTTGCAGACATTGGTATCGTGAATGCTTATTTTGACAGATGGAAAACGGTTTGCCAATCGCCGAGACGCTGGTTTGGTCTCCATTTAGGTTTCAAAGGACTGGTCATGAGCAGTATCTTGATAAAACAAAGATTGTTCGTTGGTTTTTCAAACTATCACACAGAACAAGCCTACCTAAAATCCACATTCGAAGAAATATGGGAGAAAGAGCCTGAATTCCTGCAAGCCAGCTGCACCCGCTTCAGGGAAGATGTCATTGCCAACCCCTATTTGTTCCGCTATTGGCAATTGGCCAAGAACATGTTCTATCCTCAAAAGAGAAGGTTTGCAACTTTCCAACTTGAAGACAGAAAATCTATAGGTGATATAAAGAAAGCTCTCTTCAATAAAGACTGTGCATCCATTTGCCTGAACGACACATCAGTATTATCAGAAGATGACTTTATATACTGCATGGCTCGCATCAAGGAATTGTTGGAGAGGAAATATCCTCAGAAGTCATCATTTGAAGTATAAGCATATGAAGTTTTTTTACTTAAGAACACTGGAAAGGTTTAGACGGTTTTTATTATCCTGTCATGGTTACCCTTCAACAGGTGTCATATCTGCAGGAATTCCATGCAACGTAGAAGACCCGACAAAAGATATCACCTATGGTGATGTGGTTCATCCTTGTGTCAGATATATAGAGGAAGCCTTTGAAGAGCATCAATGGTGGATGGTATATACTCCTTTTTATGCAGAAAACGACAAATTAGAGAATCCCAGACTATGCTATGCCGATGCAACAGAAGGAGAAACCCCTACTGAATGGAAGTTCTATTGTTCGATCGCCAATACACCTGAGACAGGCTATAACTCAGATCCCACATTGTTATTCGAAGACGGATGCCTATTTGTGTTTTGGCGCGAGTACCAAACACCCAAAGCGAAGAGTAAAGGATTCACAGGACTTACCGTTGGATGTAGGATACAAGATAAGCACATAACTTTCTTATCAAAGCCCCTGCTTACTGAACAATTGAAATATGCAGATAAAGAAGTCAGTTCAACCTTCATGTCAAACAACGGAGTTTTCAAAGCATATGCCATTCATGCTGATTTTGTTCCGAATTATGTTTTCCGTGTTCCCTCATATATAGGGTGCAAATTATATGATTTCAAAATTGTTTTCCTTCTGGATGCCTTTGGTATTGCTAACATTAACAAGAGTCATGGCGTTGCAATATGGGATTCTGATTCTATAGAACAGACCTTTGACTATAGGAAGACGGTTCAATTTGAGAACTCATCCAATCTCTATCAACCTTGGCACATGGAAGTGTTTAGGGATTGTGTGAATGAGGATAAGGCGTTATATGCTGTCGTATTGAGCCGTCAGCGGCATGGGCGAATTTGTCTTGCGAAGAGTATGGACGGTGAAACCTTCCGTATTTTTGACAAGCCTCTATTAACATCCAAGAATACAGAATCCATCGGGCTCTATAAACCTTCTGCAGTTATCGTTGGAAACAAATTCTATTTATTCTACACTATTCATGACAATAAGGATTACAATCTACACAGATTATTCGTGACATCCATAGACTGGAAAGACTTATTGCGAAAAATTGATAATCCGTAAACAAATATGGCATACAGCATTAGATATGTAAAAGGAATTGACCTGAACAAAATACAGGATGAATGGAAAGCATTAGAGACAGGTGAGGAGATGACTCTGTTTCAGTCATACCAATGGCATCAGGTGTTGTTGGAGCAGTATATTCCGACGGATACAGATAAGTATGAATCTATCTATGCTATTGTTGAATCAAACTTTCAGCCCTGTATAATTGCCCCTCTATGGGTAGTAAAAAAGACGTTCCGTCTGCTCAACTACAAAGGTGTGTATTTGTTAGGGCGCGGTAGCTTCAGCGACTATCTCAACTTCGTATATCAACACTTTGACAGTAGTGCTTTTGATTATCTATTAAACGATTTGTCGCGGAGGTATGGTATCACCTATTTTACTTTTGAAAATATCAGAGAAACCACTGCTGTCTATCGTCATGTTATTAATAATTACATGATCAGCAGGAATTCAGAGTATCCATGTGTTGGCTTATGCTTACCTCATTCTGTAGAAGAATACCATCGGATATTAAGCAAGAACAGCAGACAAAATCTCAGAACAGCAAACAATCGGTTGAAAAAAGACGGGGAGAATTTGATATTCAACTTTGATGACCAACAGATTGACAAGAATCGTTGTTTAGAAATTCGGGAGACTAAGCTCTTGGTCACATATTCAAAATCACCTTTGATGTATAGGTATAAGTATAAAATATTAAATCGTTTCCGTTACCATTTTAACAATTTTATTCCTATTACATATTATTCCGAGGGTAAAGTGATGACTGCATGTGATGAAGAAGGTAAACTAAGAGCATTCTTTTATTATGGTTTTGACACAGAAAGGACACGTATAAGAGTTATGGCTGCTGGTACAGACCTTGAATATGCCCGTTATTCTCCAGGAATGCTTCTAATATACAATTTTATCATAAATTCCATACAAGAAGGAAAAATCAAAGAAATAGATTTTACAAGAGGTGACGAAAAATATAAGTTTTCCTTAGGTGGCGAACAAAGGCTAAACCACACTATCAAGTTCAGGATTAAACCATAAGAAATTGATCCATGACTTTACGCATTTGTACCTTCCACGACAGATGTTTTATAGTCATGCGTATCTCCTCTGGACTCATTTTGAACTGGCCGATATAATCGACTATCTTTTGAATGTCTATTGGTGAGTCATCAGCTGGAGCTTTCAGTACGTATGGCTGATGGTCGAAATCACTATCTTGTTCACTATAGATAAAAGGGATGCCACGTGTAGCATACTCTCGATTTTTTAGAGTCTTAATGACTGTAATACCACTACGATGGCGACCTAAGGAGCCTATGGCGAACTGACACTGGTTGAATACCTTGGTGAGTTCGTCGCCAAAGAGCGTTCCATGAAAAATAATCTTATCTTCAATACCATATTTTTTGATCTTGGGAGTAAAATCTAAACTCATACGATTGGGATGGACTCCCCCAACCACATGAAAGAAAACATCTGGCATATTTAATCTCTCATCTTTCATCTTTAATCTTTCATAGTATTCTCCAATACCTGTCATCACACGGTCAAATCCATGCCATTCATGAACTTCAGCGACACCGATAAGATGGAGGGCTGATGAATGAGGGCTGATGGATGACAGCTTATGAAGGGGAATGCTGTCGAAGTCGACACCATTACTAATACGAATGGTGCGCTGACCAAAAATCACCTTAGCATCACTAAATGTAACTAAGGCATCCATCTGTTGATAGAGCCTTTTACGGAATAACTGATCCATCTTAAGTCCGACTCGCATTTTCCATTCAAAACGTTCAAATTCCTGATCATAAGGATAGGTTGGTATTTCTGTTACAGAGCGAATACCCGCTTTTCTCAGTTTTTTGAAGAAATGTATCAAACAAGGATTGGCATTTTGGAAGCAACGAGCATAGACAAATTCAATATTTTCTTTCACACAATAATTAAAAACACATCCATAACTCATACGCTGACGAACAGCAGCCATTGCTCCCTTGCCATAGTCTCGAATAACAACATCGTCTATGTATCGGCAACGATGACCATTCTCTGCAAAGCCATAATAGCAAAGGCGAACATCATGTCCATTCTCACGCAATCCTTTCACTTGATAGTGGATTTTTTTACTTATTCCACTATGCTCTGAAAAACCATGATATACTAAAAACAATATTCTCATGAATTAAAGTCAAACTATTTAAGAAAAGAACATGTCCATAGTTCTTCAAAATTAATAGTATGATTAACAACTTTAATTTTGTCTGACAACAGATATGCAAATAATTTGCCTACCCCTTCCGTCAAGATGATTGTAATATCGTATCCAAACTGCTCTGCAAAATAATTTGCCTTTAACGTGAATACACGCTTAGACCCTCCTGCCAAATATAAAGCAAGAGTACAACAAACAATTTTGAAATGCTTATCTTCAGCTATCACGTTGCAAATATACAAAAAAAAAGCCACATATATTTGAATATTGAAAGAAAAATTGTAATTTTGCCAAAAATATTCAAAATGAAACGGATTTGCTTCGTAGTTGACAGCATTTTTTCCATAGGTGGGGTACAGCGTGTAACGGCTGTCATTGCCAAAGAATTGGCAAAGGATTATGATGTATCTATCGTGACCTTTGACAATCCCACATTAAAGGACACATCACTCTATGGGCTTGATGAAGCCAATATCAACTATCACTTTTTCTCTTATCCGCAGAAAAGCGTTATCAAGAAATGTATATGCAGAATATACAGTGGTGTATATCTGAAGCTACAGCTACAAGGAAAATGGTGGTCGAATCTGTATGCCAGAAGTTCATTTCCCTCAAAATTAAGACATGCATTAGCGAATGAACTCCAATTAGGACAATATGATACAATTATCGGTGTTCATGCTCCATTAGCAGCCAGACTTGCCAGTTTGAAACCAATGTTACAGAATATCAGGCTCATTGGATGGTTACATAACTCTTTTGAAGCTTTGTTTGGAAAAACCTCTTTATATATAGGAGCAGCAAGGAAAAGGCATTATGTTTATCAGTTTAGAAAAATAGATCATGTCATATTGCTCTCTCATCAAGATGCTAAGAGTTATTATGAATATGACCCACTATTTAAACCAACAGTCATACATAATCCTCTTACACTGCAACCAGGAGTTCCATCAAAAGGTAATTCAAAACGTTTTTTAGCTATCGGAAGGTTCTCCCGACAACACAAGGGTTTTGATCTACTCATTGAAGCATTCAACATCTTTAGCAAAAAGGACAAGGAATGGATTTTGGACATAGTTGGTGAAGGTGTTGAAGAAAAACTCTATCATTCGCAGATTGAGAAATATTATCTAGAGGACAGGGTTTTTATCCATCCATTTACAAATCAGATACAAGACTACTATTCTAAAGCACAGATTTATGTACTTAGTTCAAGATGGGAGGGATTTGGATTAGTATTAGTGGAGGCTATGGCTCATGGATTACCTATAGTGTCGTCTGATTTACCAACTAGCAAGGAAATCATGGGTGATTTCGCCCTCTACTTTAAGAATGGAGATATTGAGGAATTGGCACAGAGATTAGAAGATGCCACACATCTTGACTGGCAAGCAAAGTCAAAAGAGGCCATAGAAATTGCCCAACGATTCAACATCAACAAAATCATTGAACAGTGGAAGCAATTGATTGAATCATAAAAAATGGGAAAAATTTGGATTTATGCAAAATTATTCGTACTTTTGTGGTCATAAAAGCGTAAGAGATGAATAACGAGGCCATTAGAGAAACGTTTAAAGACAATCCAAGATGGAAGAAGTTCTTCGATTGGGTGATCATGAATCAGGTGGAAACAAAACCACGATGGTTCATCAGATTGTTGGCGCCGTTATACCAACATCGGGGCAAGCATTCTGTGATTCATCGCTCGGCAAGAATGGACACTCCGCCTTATCGGAAATTCTCTCTAGGCGATTATTCTGTCGTGGAATCGTTTGCCTGTATCAATAATGCTGTGGGCAATGTGGTGATTGGTGACCACACCAGAGTTGGGCTGCATAACACCATCATCGGCCCTGTTACTATCGGGAACCATGTAAACCTGGCTCAAGGGATTATTGTGACAGCGCTGAATCATAACTTTGAGGATCCAGACAAGAGAATCGATGAGCAAGGCGTATCGACAAAGCCCGTCACCATCGGGAATGATATCTGGATTGGGGCGAATGCCGTGATTCTGCCTGGTGTCACCATTGGGGATCATTCTGTTGTCGCAGCTGGAGCCGTTGTCACTAAGGATGTACCACCTCACTCGCTCGTGGCGGGGGTGCCTGCAAAAATCATCAAACAGATATGATAAGAGTCTTAGAAGTAATTCGTCAAGGACAAATAGGCGGTGGAGAATCCCATTTGCTTGATTTAATATATTTCCTTGATAAGTCTAAGATTACCCCTATATGTCTTTCTTTTACTGATGGTGAGATGATTCATCGATTATCTCAGATGGATATTACATGTTATGTTATTAATACACAGAAGCCATTTGATATTGGTATTCAGAAGCAGATTATCAAGTTAATTAAAGAGGAAGGAATTCAAATCATCCATGCACATGGTAGTAGAGCAGCCTCAAACATACTATGTACTGCCCGATTATTACATATTCCATTCATATACACTGTTCATGGATGGAGTTTTCACGATGATCAACCGCATTTAGTCAAGAAACTTAGAGGTTGGAGCGAAAAACTGATTTGTCATTATGCCCATCAAGTGATTTGTGTTTCCCAAAGTAACAAGGATACAGGCAAAGAAGTCTTTGGATTGAATGAAGCAGTGGTTATAGAAAACGGTGTTAATTTGGACAGATTCAATCCGGATTCATCGTTTACGGATTTAAGACAAGTATTTGGTTTCTCTGAATCGGACTGTATTGTAGGATTTATTGCCAGATGTACCAAGCAGAAAAATCCTCTTGTTTTTCTTGCTGCCTTGGAAAAGGCTCATGAGGTAAATCCTTCACTGAAAGGATTATTTATTGGGGAAGGTGATATGGATCAGGAGGTTGATACTTTTATTGAACAGCACAACATGAAAGATTACCTTTATCGCTCACCTTTCCGTTCTGATATACCAGAAATACTACATTGTATTGATATTTACTGTCTTCCGAGTCTATGGGAAGGGTTATCAATAGCCCTGCTTGAGGCCATGGCTATGAGAAAAGCCATCGTTGCTACACCTACTGATGGAACGTGTGAATTAATACACAATGGAGAAAACGGAATAGTTGTACCATTTAATGATAGCCAAATCCTTGCCAATGCAATAAATGAATTAGCTACATCAGAAGAGAAGCGCAAGCAATATGGTATATCAGCCCGCTCAATAATCGAAAAAAAATACGATGCAAAGCGCGTGGCGGAAAAGGTCACAGATATCTACATTCAGTGCTCAGGGTTCATCAAATAAATCAAGGGAGAGGTCAATTTCAGGCTTCTCCTCTTTGTCTTCGGGCTGATGAGACTCGCGAAACTCTATCATCAGCTGGCGGGCATCGGCATTATTCTGGGTATTCAAACGATAAAAGCCTCGTTTACCTGTAGTCTCAACCAGAGAAAGTGAAGACTTGGAGTTTTTCAATAAATATTGCTGGACATAGGTTCGGATTTCTTCGTAATCAGGCGTAAAAAACAAACTGGAATTCAAATTATAAATATGTTTGGCCATCACCTGAACGTTGATGCCCTTCTCCCCCACCTCAGTGAGTATTTGTAATATCTGTTTGTCGTACGTCATTGGATTAAAAAAGGTCGGTAAAAGTGTTTTACCGACCTTTTCTATTCTTCGTTAAATTGTCTTA
>JAEEGH010015798.1_pt1 | contig 16335 bp, 17 predicted proteins | sample 9134181 | NCBI WGS metagenome assembly JAEEGH01 (sample SAMN16246544, study PRJNA631951) | gut metagenome | biome: gut microbiome; feature: rumen; material: DP-attached | host: Bos | place: Iran: Karaj | collected 2018-10
GTCTCTCCTGTTTCTCAGGGGAGATTAAGAAAGTCATACGGACATACTCCGGGGACTTGGGTTTACTACCCTTAGGGGGTCTCCCGGCTTTGAGGTATTGTCTCCTCTGGATCTCCCTCTGGAGTGCCTCCCTTGTCTCCTCTCCCAGAGTGGACTCTATCTCCTCCTTTGTGGAGAGAGGTCTGTCCTCCAGGGGAGAGAGTCCCCCGGCTGTCTCCGGAGCTGTGGAGGAGGTGGGATTACCCAGGAGTCCGGAGAGTCCTATCTTTGCCTTACCGACATCTTTAATCTTGCTCATATTCCCAAATATTACGATTTATTTCAATTTTCCGTCTACCTCCAGAGCCAGACTCCGGTAGTCCTGAGACCCCGGAGACTTGGGGGAGTAGGAGAGGATATCCGTCCCCTGTAGAGGAGCCTCCGAAATATCCACATTTTCCCGGATTTTGGTCTGGAATACCTGAGACCCAAAGGACTCCCGGAGGTACTCCTCCACTATCCGGTTTATCTTTCTCCGGTTGTACCGGGTTATGAGGATACCCCCCAGGTGGAGGTCTGGATTGAGTCCCTCCTCCACCCTCCGGACTATATCCAGGAGAGTCCCCAGACCTTTAGCCGGGAGAGCCTCCGGAGTGAGGGGGATTAGTACCTCCCCACTTGCGGAGAGTGCGTTTATAGTGAGGAGTCCCAAAGAGGGGGGACAATCCAGGAGGATATAGTCAAAGTCCAGGGGGGAGAGGAGCTCCCGGAGCCGGTACTCCCTCCCCTCCACCCCGGAGAGCTCCAAGTCCATAGATACCAGATCCAGGGAGGAGGGACAGACCCAGAGTCTCTCCCGGACTTTCATCTGGGGGAGGTCTCTCCCCTCCCTTAGAGCCTCATAGATAGTCCTCCCGGTCTGTGGTACGGAGAGAGTCTGGGAGAGGTTCCCCTGGGGGTCTAAGTCTACCAGGAGGACTCTCCTCCCCAGTTCGGAGAGACAGACTCCCAGGGATACGGAGGTAGTGGTCTTTCCTACCCCTCCCTTATGATTCGCAACGGAGATAATTCTCATACCCTGTCCTCCCCTCAAAGGTTATGGAGGTCTGTGGTGTAGTCCATAGGGAGATCCTCTACCTCCTCCTTTGCGTTCTCCACTACCTTTCCGGTCTCAGGGACTACCTCCAGGAAAGACTCCAGGTCTGGAGTACCTCCTCTATTCTTCGCCAGGACTGCGTAGAGCTGTCCGGGGATACCCAGGTTAAATCCTCTCTTTGTGAGATCCTCTCCCTCCGGAGTACTGAGGTAAAACCGGAGACCGGGGAGGGCAATATCCCTAATCCTTGCACTATCCCAAAGGAGGAGGATTGTATTTGCGTACCGGGTTATATCTGCGGACTCTGCGATATTGTCCCCGGACATAGAGGTAGGATTAGGAGCCTCTCTATTTAGCTGTGCGGAGAGGACAAAAGGGACATCTAAAGAGATAGCGGTCTTATTCAACTCCTTGCAGATCTCCCGGAGTTCCTCCCTCCGGTCTCCCCGGTATCCCTCCTTGTAGATTGCTTGCACATAGTCCAGGAATACCGCTTTTATTTTCATCTTGGAGGAGAGGTACTCCAGGAGCCTACAGAGCTCTCCGGACTGGAGGTCTGGGGTGTAGTAGATCCGGAGCCTCCCGGAGCGGTAGAGGGTCTCCTCAAAGGAGTAGAGCCGGGGGAGTACCTTGCTCCTTGTCTCTTTCGGAGCCTTGTTAAGTACCCCGGTCTTGTAGTAGTCCAGGAGTACCTCCGTGTTGCTTGTCCCATACTGGGAGAGCTGGGGGATATTGACCTGGATATTTGAAAACCTTACCACAGCGTCCAGGAGGGACTCCTCAAAGGAGAAATACAATACAGCTCCGTCCCCTCCGGATTCGTACTCCCTGGAGGCTATCTGGAGGGCAAGGTTTTGGAGGAGTCTTGTCTTTCCGTGAGAGGATCTCCCACATACCAGAGTAAGAGCTCCGGTGGGGAGTACCAGTCTCTCCCTCTTTCTCCCCTCCTTGTCCCGGAATTCGTAGAGGGTGGAGATACCCTCCTTTCTCTGGTTTGCCAGACTCCGGAGGTCTTGGATATCCAGGTACTCCAGGAATTTATCCTCCTTTGCGGTGGAGGGGTCTTTCCCGGCTTTCTGGGAGGCTTTCTCCGTCCGGGTGGAGGTGGAGTCCCTCCGGAGGGTCTCCCGGTGTCTGGAGACATCTATACCCCTCCTCTTGCAGAGATTCACAAAGTACCCTATATCCTGGGTCTCCCCGGATTTCTTGCACTCCTCCCAGTCTCTGTCCGTGTCCTCCGGATTGTACTTGGGGGAGAGTCTGCAAACTCTGTGGAGGAGGGGGAGTCCCCGGTCTCCCAGGGCGGTAAAGGAGTATACCAGGGGGAGGTATTCGGAATACTCCGGAGCAATATCCAGACCGGACTCCTCCACCCTCCGGACTATCTCCTCTATTCCGTCCTGGGAGTCCTCCCACTCCTGGAGGAGCCTGGAGAAATCCTCCTCTGGAGGCTCCTGTCTGTGGGTGGGGACTGGGTGCAGTTCAGGGTGGAAACACTCCTCCCAGTCCTTTAGGATTGCCTGGGAGTCAAAGGGGAGGAGACAGAGCCGGGTTACATCTTTCCCAGATCCGTCCACTATCTCCACCTTTCCGGAGTATCCGGTATTGATATAGTGCCGGAGGGACTGGTATACCTCCTCATACTGGGAGGAGCTCCCTATCCGGGTGTAAGACTTGCATACCAGTTTGAGTCCGTCCCCTGAGGGGGACACAAAGATAAGCCGGACTCCAGTACCCCGGTCTCTGGAGAGCTTGTCCCGGAGATCCTCCAGGGAGAGACCGGACTGGGAGATATGGTCTATATCTATCGTGATATAGCCGGAGAGGGAGAGGAGTCCCCTCTTTCCCTCCAGGGTCTCTATATCCCTCCGGAGCCGGGAGGCTCTCTGGGGGTCGGTCTCCGTCTCCAGTCTCCTCCGCTTGTCCTCCTGGAGCCTCTGGGGGTCTCTGTGTCGGTAGTCAAAGACTCCCCCAAAGGTGACGGAGGGGAGGAGTCTCTTTTTCTCCTCCTTGTATCTGTCCTCTCCCTCCAGGTGGAGGAGAGTCCGGATTGTCTCCGTATTGTCCTGGAGTGTCCTGTCTGTAGTGATTCTCCGGTACACCTCCTCCAGGGAGAGAGTCTCCGTGGGTATAGGTGTGGAGTCAATAGGGGGTCTGTAGAAAGAAAATAATTCCTTGTCCATAGTCTGTCCTGTTTCTGTGTTGTTTTCCGTCCCCCTGGAGGGGATATCTCCACAAAGATAAGGATTTCCTCCACATCTACGGAGAAACTCCTCCAGGGAGGCTCCTTTAGGCTCCTACTTTCCGGTTTACCTCCTCCACTATCCGGGAGATAAACTCCTCCCTTTTCTTGACAGACTTAATCCTCCGTCCCTCTACCAGGATCTCCTCTACCGGGGGGATACCCTCCACCCAGTCCAGTCTATCCTCCCCTGAGTATACGGAGACCTTGCAATAGTCCCCACCCATATAGGGAGATATCCGGAGGGGGAGGAGAGGGTTAAACTGGGGAGACCCCAGATTGAAAATAATAGACCTCCAGACTCCGGAGGAGGCTCCCACTCCCAAAGAGTAGACCTCCCCGGTCTTGGAGTCCCGGAGATCCAGATACCAGTAGGGGACTTTCTCCCCCCGGAATTCTCTCTCCTTTGTGTAGATCCTCTCCAGGAGTCCCTCTACATAATCGTACCTCTCCACCTTGCCTCCCTCAGTCCTCCGGACTACCTTTCCGTCCGCTATGTTGAGGTAGGTTTTCTTTTCCCTCTGTCCTAACATACCCCCTCCTTTTCTGCGGTTTCCTCCACCTTGTCCAGAGCTCCGGAGAAAGACAGCTCCAGGGAGTCCCCCAGGAGGATTTTTACCTCCCTCTTTGCGGACTCCAGAAAGGTATAGACCGGGGACTTGTACCACATTTTCTCCCCTTGCTCCTCTCCGTAGGTCTCAGTAAGACCGGAGTAGATACTATCCTCCACCTGGAGGAGTTCCTGGAGAGCCTCTAAAAAGTGGAGGGTCTCCGGCTTAAGTTGTACTTTTGTTTCCATACTCTAAGGATTTGATTACCAAATATTACCAATTATTACAAGTTTCAAAAAGCATTGTCCAGGAGACTCTCCGGGGATTTCTGGAGCCGGAGTTCCTCCTCTATGGACTCAGTATAGATCTGGGAGGTAACCGGGGAGGTGTGCCGGAGGACTCTTTGGACATCTGTAATCTCCCCTCCCTTTTTCAGGATCTCTACTGCGGTGGTATGCCGGAGGGAGTGGGCGGTAAACTCCTTTCCGTCCAGACCTACCTCCCGGAGTCCCTCCTTGCAGATCTGGGAGATAGTCCGGGTAGTGAGTCTCTCCCCCAGATTCTGTCTGGAGTTGGAGGTAAACAGGGGGTCTCCGGCTTTCACTCCCTTTCTGGAGTCCAGGTACTCCCGGATAGGGAGATAGGTCTTGTCAGTCAGGACTACAAAGGAGTCCTTTTCTGTGTGTCCCTTACCCCATACCAGGAGGACTCTCCTCTCCCCCTTGAAAGTAATATCTCCCACATCTGCCCGGACTACCTCTATAGTCCGGAGTCCGGTACGGAGGAGGAGGTTTACTATTGCATAGTCCCGGAGGGATTTCTCCCGGTAGTACTCCAGGAGCTCCCTGGATTTGGTCTCCGAAAGGTGCTGTTTCTTGAAAGCCTGTCTCCTGGGGGGAGTCTTGATACCCTTTGCGATATTGGGATAGATCCGGAGACTCTCTGTCCACTCATAGAATTTCCTTACCACTACCAGGTAGGAGGAGATAGTAAGAGCCGAAAGTCCGGAGGAGAGGAGGGAGTCCTTGTACTCCAGGATATCCTCCCGGTCTAAGGAGTTCAGCTCCTTTCCGGTCTTGACAATCCAGAGGAAAAACTGGGAGAGTGTCCGGGTATAGAGGCTCCTGGAGGAGTCCTTTACATCTTGGGAGGCTATAAACATACCTACCACAGCTCTCCAGTCAGTTATCCCGGAGGTTTCCGTCTGGAGGGTGGAGGAGGTGTGGAGGGTGGGGACTGAGATCTCCTCTCCGGAGACCCTGAGAGTCCGTCTGCTGTTGGTCTTGGGGGTTGCCTGTTTCATATCTCAAAAAGTAGATTTGTTTACCTGGGACAAATATACGGATTATTTCCGATATTACAAATTATTCCGATAATTTTCTATTGACAATCTGCCAGGGGACGGAGGGTCTCTCCGGGAGGATCTCCTCCTCCGCTTGCGGACTCCGGAGGTGGCAAATCTCCTCCACCTCTGCCAGGGGTGGGTATTGAGTTACCCCTTAGGGGTGTATGGTGGCAAAAAGGGAGGGGGGAGACCGGGTGGAGCAAGCTCCCCAGGAGAGGATCTCCAGACCCCCGGTCTGTGGTATTCGTGCCAGATCCGGAGGGTATCTGGTAACTTAATATGCACCTCCCCTCCGGGGTGTGCCGGAGTGCCAGACAGAGCAAGCTCCGGAGAGGGGGGACTCCCCTGGGTGGAGGCTCCTCCTCCAGGTGGCTAGATACCCCAGGAGCCGGGGTGCGTACCAGGTACACCACTACCCCTCCGGTGTCTCTACCCTCCGGAGCCTGGAATATGGACTACAGGGGTCTCCAGACCCATATCCTCCGGGGTTTTGCACGGAATTTTCAAAAAATAGATTTGTCAGGAGTGAGTCTGGGAGTGTGGTCTTGGAGATCTACCCCCTTAGAGATTGGAGGGGGTATCCCCCTGGAGGAGAAACAAAAACTCCGTAGAGGCTTTGTGCGTGTCTACGGAGTTCTCCCTCGGAGCGGTGTATTGTGCTGTTTGTCGCTGGGGGTACTACAGCACAAAGATACGGATTTCTCTCCTCATTTCAATAGCAAATATTTGTTATTTCCGGAGCCGGGGTGGACTTGATCTCCAGGAGGAGACAGAGGGAGACCACAGACCCAGAAAGACTCCCACAAAAACAAAAATAGGGGGTCTATTCCGACAAACCAGGAGACCCTCCCTCTGTGGGGTTTTGACCCCCAAAAATAGATATCGTGAGAGCTTGACTGGGTGTGTGGTCTTGGGAGAGTGCCTCCCAGAGATTGGAGGGGGTATAGGGGTAGATCTCCTCCACCCAGATAACAAACTCCCCCAGATCTTGGGAGACCTGAGGGAGTGTGCGGTAAACAAATCCCAGAAACAGGGTAGGGATTCTACTTGCAAAGATAGGAGTATTTTTGGAATTGCAATACCGGAGAGGTCTCCGGATTTCCTTTCTTTGGCGGTTTTTAGCCGATTTCAGGGACTTTCTCCCTCCGGGTGGAGGATTTCCTCCCACAGATTCTCCGGTATTCGGTACGGAGCTCCTCTGCAATCTCCGGAGACCCCAGGTCTGGAGTCCAGTTTTCCCCTACCAGGGCAAGTCCCCACCTGTAGTCCTCCTCCTCACAGAGTTCCAGGTATCTCCTCCAGAAAGGAGTCTCCCTCCCCCGGTAGTGTCTCTTTCGGTAGCGGAGCTCCTCCGGCTTGGGAGGTCTCTTGCCTCCGGAGAGAAATCTGTCCTTTTTCCCCCTCCTCTGCTGTCCGTAGAGGACTCCGTAGGACTGGAGGACAGACCGGGGTACAAACTCCCCCAGTTCAGGGAGGAGGTAGAGTTTACTACAGAGTTTCTCCTCCTGGGAGTAGGGGTCTCTAAAGTAGTACCGGAAAGTCCCCGGTTTTAGATTGCTCTCCCTCCTTACCAGATCGTACCGGAGACACATCTTGTCCCAGGGTCTCCCCTCCTTTTGGACTGAGTACTCCACCTCCAGACACAGACCCCCCAGACCTTTCCGGATACGGATACAGACCTCCCCCAGGACTTTCCTCTCCCCTGTCCAGGAGTTAGTCCGTGTCCAGGTGTAGGAGGGTATCTCTACCCTGTCCAGGGAGTCCGGTCTCAGTCTGGAGTCCAGGGAGTGGAGGCTATACCCCTCTTTCCGGAGGAGTCTGGTTATACTGGGTATCCCAAAGGAGAGGAGATTCTCCGTAGAAATCCGGTAGCACATAGGGATAGGATTTCCTCTGTTTTTTCACTGATAAAGACCTAAATCCTTAGAGAAAATCGGTCTTTCCGGTTACTCTCCCCAGGAGTCCGTCCAGGAGTCTCCCTCCCCGGATTGCTTGTATTTGAGGAGGAGTGGGAGGTTTTTGGATATAAAGTCCAGTCTCCTCTCCGGGGTTACCTGGGAGAGGGTGTCCGGGAGTTTCTGGATCTCTCCCTCCAGGATATCCAAAACCTTGTCAAAGAGTCCCCGGAGGGAGGGGTTGTCTTTTCTCTGGTTGTTCATCTGCTAAATCTGTTTCTGGGTCTTTCACAAAGGTACGGATTTCCCGGAGTATTACCAAATATTACCAATTTGGAGAGACCCCCCTCCGGCACTCTGTCAAAAAGTTTTTCGGATTTCTCTTTTCTCTGGAGGCTCTCTGGGTGTGTGGTCTCCCCGGAGCTCCGTCCGGAGATTTGGTGGGCATACCCCTAATATACCCCGGTAGGAGCCGGATATTGCACCTCCAGGAGTTTTTTTTTCGCTTAGAAACTACTTATTGCGTGAGTGGGACTGGGTGTGTGGTCTTGGGCAAGACCCTCTTAGAGATTCGGAGGGGTATCCCCCCAGGAGCCTCCACTCCCCCAGGACTCCGGCTGTCTCCGGCTGTGCCGAAACAGAGCACATCTGGAGGGACTCTCTCTGTCCCCTGAGTCCTCCACCTGGAGGGAGATCCGGAGCCGGGGAGAGCTCTCCACCTCCAGACCGGACAGAGGGTCTCCGTCCCTCCTCAGGACTCAAAGGAGGAGCCGGTATCCGGGGACACATCTGGAGGACTGGATAGGTGTCTGTAGGTCTCCTTTGCGACAAAATAGGAGGGGAGGGGGATATCCAAAATAGACCCCCCTCCACTCCAGTAAGAAAGTTAATAAGATTAAGAAAGTTAAGGGATTTTGCAAGTATCTAATACTCAATAAGTTAAAAGGGGTTGAGTGTCCAAGACTCCCAGAAATCGTGTCCAAGACTCCCAGTTTTTGTGTCCCAGACTCCCAGAAATTGTGTCCCAGACTCCCAATTTTGTGTCCCGGACTCCCAGACTTTTTCCCTGTCTGTCCGGAGTGTGCCTCCCAGGGGTCTCCAGGGGCAAAGTGTCCAAGAGTACCAGACTGAGTGTCTAAGACTCCCAAAGTGGTGTCCAAGAGTCCCGGATTATCCAAGAGTACCGGACGGAGTATCCAAGAGTACCAGAAAAGTATCCAAGAGTACCAGACAGAAAAACTCCCCCGGTGGAGGAGGAGTCTCTGGGTCTGTCAGCTCTGGGGAGAGCTGTCCTGGGTGGAGGAGTCTTGCACATCTGGAGGGGCGGTGTCCTCCCGGTCTTTCTTGGAGTAGTTGGGATTGAATTTGAACACAGATACCAGACCGGAGGGAGATCTGTCCTCCCTGTAGTCCAGTATTAGGAGGGAGTCCTTTATCTTTTGGACTGCCTCCTGGAAATCCCTCTCCATTTCCCCTTTGTGCTTAATATACCTCTTGGAGGTGGCGATCTGTGCCAGGAGGGACTCCTTGTCTTTCCTCCAGAGGGACTCCTCTCCTCTCTCCGTCCCCCGGACATAGAGGAGGAGGTCTAAGAGATTCATAGTAATATCCTTTTGCCTACCTCCACCTATTCTCTGGATAGTGTCTGCCCGGAGGAGGGTATATTTCCGGACTGACTTGGAAAACTGGGGGGAGAGTCTCAGGAGACAGCCAACCTCCTTTCCGTCTTTCTCCCGGTAGATAGTGAGCTCCTTTACCAGAAAGGGGACTCCTATAATAGCTCCGTTTCCGTTTGCTAAAAGGTATTGTTTCCCTGAGAGGTCGGAGATATAGTCCCGGCTGTAGTCAATATCTCTACCTCCAATAACTTTCCCCTCCCCTTTCATCTTGCGTGTAATATCCTCATAGGATACCAGGATATAGGGAAATTTCCGGGATTCTTTCTGGAGATCTATCCCTCCGTCCTTGCGTATCTTGACCGGGAGGAGGGGGTCTTTCCTTTGCACCTCCACCCCAGTCCCAAAGATATCCGGTATTAGGTCTTTCGGCACTCCGGACAGATCCTCCTCCGTCTTGTAGTACTTGCTTTGCTCATTGAGAGTCTGTGCCAGAGCAATAGTAAAGGATTTGAGGTAGGCTCCTCCACCTGAGAGACCCTCCAGAGTCCCGGCAAGGAGTTTCCCTTTCTCCTGGAGTTTCTGGATATGTTCCTTTGTCCGGGGGTCTTTGATATACTGCAAGGTATCCCCTACGGAGTGGATCTGGGTCTCCATTAGGTCTTTGGGTATCTGGATCTTGTCCGGGTGGGTGCTCTTTGCAATCTTTTTCAGCTCCCGGAGTGCGTTCTCGGAGGAGGTGGGTGGAGTGTCCGGAGGGGTCTGGATTGCTCCCTTGAATTCTACAAGTATCCTCTCCCCTGTCCTGGGGTCTACCTCCACCCTGTAGTGGTTCTCCAGACCTCCCAGGAGGATAGAGAGGTTTTCTGCTATCCCTCTAATATCCTTGTTCATCTCCCGGAGTTTCTCTACCGGGATATCCTGGAGGACAAACTGGAGTCTATCCAGGTCTGGAGCTCCCCACCCCTCAGGGGAGGACTCTCCCTCCGGTGTGGGATCTCCCAGGTCTGCCAGGTGGAGGTCTCCCAGATCCTGGAGGCTCTTTTCAAGAGGAGGGATTACCTCCGTAGCAATCTTACTCAGTTGATCCAGTCTCCCCCTTGCCTCCCGGCTTAAGACCGGAGACCCTTTCTCCTTTAGGAGTTCCAACTCCTCCCGGAGGTAGCTAAAGACCTCCCCCACAATAGCCAGACCGGAGACAGCACTCCGGAGGAGATTCCTTTTCTCAAAGACCGGGGAGGATACCACAATAGACCTCCGGGGAGGTTTCTCAAAGAGAGTCCCCTGTCCGTCCTCCTCTACAAACTTGTCCCCCTCCGGGGTCTCCACCTGGGGAGTCTTGTCCTTGTCGGTGTCCATACTCAGTCCGTTACTTGCCAGTAGTACTCCTGTCCCTCAGGGGAGAAATTGTCCCTTGCGTAATCGTCCCCCCTCCTCCAGAGTTCGTCATAGACCCTTGCAAGGGATTCGTTACTCTTGTAGTACCTCCAAATTTTGTGATTGAGACAGAGGACAAACTCAGTATAGTACTTGTAGTTCTGTCCCCAGTCCCTGGTTACCCTCTCAAAGGTTTCCCGGACTGCCTCCTCTCCGTAGACCTCCGCTATAGTGAGATCTCCCCAGAAAGTGGTAAAGGTCTTGTATCCGGACATCTCCTGGATTGCCTTACTAAATCCGGCTTGCTCCCTTTGTGCGTACTCCAGGATATTAAGTTTTGCTTGCTCTTTGTCCATAGCTTTTTCTGTTTCTGTCCTATACTTCTGTAATGCAAACTTTACAGAGGTTTGGAATTTGTTTACCAATTATTACAAGTATTACCAATTATTACCAAATACTACAATTTCCTTCCCTCCAGGAGAGCCTCCACTCTGGAGAGTGAGTCCTCCAGGGAATACCCTCCCCTGGGGTAGTAGTCCCTCTCCGTCCGAAAGAGAAAGGATAGGAGTCTGGAGGATAGTCTCCGGAGACAGGATAGGAATACCTCCCCCTCCGTGGGATTCTCCCCTATCCACTTGTCCAGACCCTCCTCCTTGTTCAGTATCCGGATATCCTCCTCCCAGGTCTCCAGGAGTCTCTCCGTCTTTGGGAGTTCCTCCTCCAGGTGGGAGAGTCTTTCCTCCAGGAGCCTCCTCTCCTCAGGTGTCCGGGGATCGTGGAGGAGAGTCTGGGTCTCTCCGGCATACCGGAGTATTATCTCCCTCCTCTCCCGGACTATCTGGAGGAGTCTTGTCCTCTGGACTGGATTCCTGTCCCGGAGGAGTTCCAGGTGTCTCTCCAGGATCTCCTCAGTTTTCATCTGGAGTCCTCCTCTTTGGGAAAGGTGTCCTCCATAGCGGAGAGGAGAGAGTCCAGGGTAACGATTGACTCCCGGAGACCGGAGATAGTGTCCCGGAGGATATCCTCCTCCTCAGTCTCAAAGAAAAGGGTACTCCTCTGGAGGGTCTCCAGATTGTCCAACTCCCGGAGGAGATTCTCCCTGGAGTTCCGGAGGGTCTTGTAGTGTTCCCTCCGGATCTTGGGGGAATTGTCCTCTACCTCCCTCTTTATGGTCTGGAATTCCTTTTCCGTCATACCTCCACCCCCTCCCTTACATTCTCTCCGGGGATCTGGAGGAGGGTACGGATCTCCTCCTCCGTGTAGTACCGGACTCTCTGGATTATCCGTTTCGGTACTCCGGCTTTCCTTGCGTAGATCCCCAGGGTCTCCCTGGAGACTCCGATAAGGAGGGAGACCTCCGTAGCGGTGTAGAGTCTCTTTCCAAAGGTGTCTATCATAGTCTGTCCTCCTTATCGTGCAGAGTCCACCCTCTCTCCTCTATTTCCCTCTCCTCCCTTGCGTACTCCTCCAGTACCAGGTCTATACCCCGGTCTAAGATTTCCTTAAGAAACAGACCCTTTCGGAGAGCGATCTCCCGGAGTCTCTCCTGTTTCTCAGGGGAGATTAAGAAAGTCATACGGACATACTCCGGGGACTTGGGTTTACTACCCCTTGGGGGTCTCCCGGCTTTGAGATATTGTCTCCTCTGGATCTCCCTCTGGAGAGCCTCCCTTGTCTCCTCCTCCAGGGTGGACTCTATCTCCTCCTTGGAGTTGAGGGGAGTATCCTCCAAGGGAGAGAGTCCCCCGGCATTGTCCGGAGTCTGGGTGGGGTTTCCCAGGAGTCCGGAGAGTCCGATCTTTGCGGACTGGATATCCTTTATTTTGCTCATAGTGTTACGAATTATTACGATTTATTTCCATTTTGAGTCCACCTCCAGAGCCAGATCCCGGTAGTCCTTTGCACCGGGGGACTTGGGGGAGTAGGAGAAAATATCCGTCCCCTGGAGAGGGGATTCCGCTATATCCACATTCTCCCGGATTTTGGTCTGGAATACCAGACTCCCAAAGGACTCCCGGAGGTACTCCTCTACTATCCGGTGGATCTTTCTCCGGCTGTACTGAGTGATAAGGATACCTCCCAGGTGGAGGTCTGGATTCAGTCCCCCCTCCACCTTGCGGACAATATCCAGGAGAGTCCCCAGACCCTTAGCCGGGAGAGCCTCCGGAGTGATCGGGATAAAGACCTCCGTACTTGCGGAGAGTGCGTTTATCGTGAGGAGTCCCAGTCCCGGAGGACAATCCAGGAGGATATAGTCATAGTCCAGGGGAGAGAGCAAGTCCCGGAGCCTGTACTCCCTCCGTTTGAGGGTGGAGAGTTCCAGGTCGGAGGATACCAGGTCAATACTGGAGGGACAGACAGAGAGTCTCTCCCGGATCTGTACCTGGGGGAGGTCTCTACCCTCCCGGAGTGCCTCATAGATAGTCCGTCCGTCCTGAGGTACGGAGAGAGACTGGGAGAGGTTTCCCTGGGGGTCAAGATCTACCAGGAGGACTCTCCTCCCCATTTCGGAGAGGGAGACTCCCAAAGAGACGGAGGTAGTGGTCTTTCCTACCCCTCCCTTGTGATTCGCTATAGAGATTATCCGTTTCATAGTCCGTCCTCCTATACCAGATCACTATATCCAGGGAGATCTCCGGAGATATCCAGGGGGAGATCCTCCTCCGTCTGTCCGTTCTCCACTACCTTTCCGGTCTCAGGGACATACTCCAGGATACCCTCTATATCCGGAGTCCCTCCCCGGTTTTTGGAAAGGACTGCGTAGAGTTTCCCTTTCTCTCCCAGGATAAATCCTCTCTCCTGGAGTCTCCGTCCCTCCGTGGTGGAGGTGTATCCGGAGAGACCTCCCCGGATATCCCTTGTCTTTATGCTGTCCCAGAGGAGGAGGATAGTATTTGCGTACCGGGTAATATCTGCGGATTCTGCAATATTGTCGGAGGACATATCCGTAGGGTTGGGGGTCTCCCGGTTGAGTTGTGCGGAGAGGATAATAGGGATATCCAGGGCAATAGATTTCTTGTTGAGATCGTTACAGATATCCCGGAGTTCATCTCTCCTGTCTTTCCGGTTTCCCTCCTTGTAGATTGCCTGGACATAATCCAGAAAGACCGCTTTTATCTGCATCTTGGAGGAGAGGTAGTCCAGGAGCCGGAGGAGTCCTCCGGACTGGAGATCCGGGGAGTAGTAGATCCTGAGTCTCCCTGTCTTGTAGAGGGTCTCAAATCCGGAGAGACGGGGGAGAGCCTCCGTCCGTGTGGACTGGGGGGATCTGGACAGACTCCCGGTCTTGAAATAGTCCCGGATAACATCTGTGTTATTTGTCCCATACTGGGAGAGGTGGGGGATATTGGTCTGGATATTCGCAAATCTGGTAATTACCTCCAGGAGACCCTCCTCAAAGGAGAAATACAATACCACTCCCTCTCCTCCCCGGTTGTACTCCTCCGTAGCGATCTGGAGGGCGAGATTCTGGAGGAGTCTGGACTTTCCGTGGGAGGATCTACCACAAACGAGAGTTAAGGCTCCAGAGGGGAGGATAAGATTCTCCGTCCGTCCCTCCGTGTCCCGGAATTGGTACGGAGTCCGGATACCCTCTTTCTTCTGGTTTGCAAGAGTCCGGAGGTCTTGGATAGAGAGGTACTCCTGGAATTCCTCCTCAGGGGAGATCCTCTCCTCCACTTTGGGAGTCCTGGATCTGTCCCTCCGGGTGGAGGTGGAGGTCTCCCGGTGTCGGAGGACATCTATCCCCCTGGACTTGCAGAGATTCACAAAGTACCCTATACTCTGGGACTCCGGAGACTTTGAACACTCCTCCCAGTCCCTGTCCGTGTCCTCCCGGCTGTACTTGGGGGAGAGCCGACAGACCCTGTGGAGGAGGCTCCTACCCCTCTCTCCCAGGGAGGTAAAGGAGTACACCAAAGGGAGATAGTCTGCGTATTCGGGTGCAATATCTACCCCGGACTCCTCCACTCTCCGGACAATCTCCTCCACTCCGTCCTCCCTGGACTCCCACTCCCGGAGGAGATCTGCGTAGTCCTCCACCTGGGGAGTCTCTTTCCGTCTGGAGGGTACTGGGTGGAGTTCCGGGTGGAAAGCCTCCTCCCAGTCCAGGAGGATAGCCTGGGAGTCAAAGGGGAGGAGACAGAGCCGGGTAACATCTTTCCCGGATCTGTCCACTATCTCCACCTCTCCGGAGTAGGCTGTATTGATATAGTGCCGGAGGGACTGGAATACCTCCTCATACTGGGAGGGTGTCTGGATCTCCCTTGCGGATTTGCATACCAGTTTGAGTCCGTCCCCTGAGGGAGACACAAAGATAAGCCGGACTCCGGTCTCCTTGTCTCTGGACAGCCTGTCCCGGAGATCCTCCAGGGAGAGTCCTGTCTGGGAGATATGGTCTATATCAATCGTGATAAGACCGGAGAGGGAGAGGAGACCTCTTTTCCCTTTCTCCTGGAGGGTCTTGGAGTCCCGGCTCCTGTAGTCAAAGACTCCCCCAAAGGTTACGGAGGGGAGAGTCTCCCTCTTTCGTGTCCGGTAAGCCTCCTCTCCGTCCGTGAGGATAAGTGTCCGGAGTTCCTCCGTATTCTCCTGGAGTGTCCGGTCTGTAGTGATCCTCCGGAATACCTCTCCCAGGGAGAGGGTCTCCGTGGGTATGGTAGCGGAGGAAATAGGGGGTCTGTAGAAAGAAAATAGATCCTTGTCCATAATTCCTGTTTCTGTATTGTTTTCCGTCCCCTGGAGGGGATATCTCCACAAAGATAGGGATTTCTCCGGATCAATCGGGAAAACTCCTCCAGGAGGCTCCTTTAGGCTCCTATTGTCCGGTTTATCCTGTCCACTATCCCGGAGATAAACTCCTCCCTCTTTTCTACGGACTTGATCCTCCGTCCTCCTACCTCTATCTCCTCCACCGGAGGGAGGTCGGAGACCCATTCCAGTTTGTCCTCCCCGGAATAGACGGAGACCCTATCAAAGTCCCCTTTCCGGTACGGAGAGATACGGAGGGGGAGGAGGAAATTCGTACAACTCCCCAGGGAGAGGATAAGCGATCTCCAGACTCCGGAGGAGGCTCCAAATCCCAGGGAGTAGAGGTCTCCGGTCTTGGAGTCCCGGAGATCCACATACCAGTAGGGGACTTTCTCCCCCCGGAATTCTCTATCCCTCTGGTAGATCCTCTCCAGGAGTCCCTCTACATAATCGTACCTCTCCACCTTGCCTCCCTCAGTCCTCCGGACTACCTTTCCCTCCGACACATTCAGGTAGATTTTCTTTTCCCTCTGTCCTAACATACCCCCTCCTCCTTTGCGGTTTCCGGCTTGGATAAGGCTCCAGACCAATCCAACTCCAGGGAGAGTCCGATAAGGAGGGAGATCTCCCTCTTTGCGGTCTCCAGGGCGGTCTGTGCCGGGGAGTCATTGAAAGCCTTGTCTCCGGATTCCTCCCCATAGGTGGAGGTAAATCCCTCATAGACCCTCTCCTGTACCTCCAGGAGAGTACGGAGAGCCTCCACAAAGTAGGAGGTTTCCTCTTTCAGTTGTAGTGTCTTTTCCATACTTATAAGGATTTGATTACCAATTATTACGATTTATTACCGATTCAGAAAGCAGAGTCCAGGAGGGACTCCGGGGATTTCTGGAGTCTCAGTTCCTCCTCTATTGACTCCGTGTAGATCTGGGAGGTTACCGGGGAGGTGTGCCGGAGGACTCTCTGGACATCTGTAATCTCTCCCCCCTTTTTCAGGATCTCTACTGCGGTAGTGTGCCGGAGGGAGTGGGCGGTGAATTCCTTTCCGTCCAGTCCTACCTCTTTGAGTCCCTCCTTGCAGATCCCGGAGATTGTCCGGGTAGTCAGTCTCTCCCCCTTGTTCTGTCTGGAGTTGGAGGTAAAGAGAGGATCTCCGGGTTTTGCTCCTTTCCTGGAGTTGAGGTATTCCCGGATCGGGAGATAGGTCTTGTCAGTCAGGACTACAAAGGAGTCTTTCTCCGTGTGTCCCTTTCCCCATACCAGGAGGACTCTCCTCTCCCCCTTGAAAGTGATATCCCCGATATCTGCCCGGACTACCTCTATAGTCCGGAGTCCGGTACGGAGGAGGAGATTCACTATAGCAAAGTCCCGGAGGGATTTCTCCCGGTAGTACTCCAGGAGCTCCCTGGATTTGGTCTCCGAAAGGTGCTGTTTCTTGAAAGCCTGTCTCCTGGGGGGAGTATTGATACCCTTTGCGATATTGGGATA
>JAEEGH010015800.1_pt1 | contig 16334 bp, 13 predicted proteins | sample 9134181 | NCBI WGS metagenome assembly JAEEGH01 (sample SAMN16246544, study PRJNA631951) | gut metagenome | biome: gut microbiome; feature: rumen; material: DP-attached | host: Bos | place: Iran: Karaj | collected 2018-10
CTGGTCTATCGCAGCAAAAAATAAAAAATAAATATATTAATGCATTTCAAATGGAATTACGAACCACCTACATCAGAACAACAGACGGCAGCTAAGGAGCTGGGAGAGAAGATCGGCATGAGTCCGATCATCGCAAACCTGCTCATTCAGCGAGGCATCAAGACGGAGAGCGCAGCCAAGCGATTCTTCCGTCCGATGTTAAACGAGCTGATAGACCCGTTCCTGATGAACGACATGGACGTGGCGGTAGACAGACTGAACGACGCCATGGGGCGCAAAGAGCGTATCATGGTCTATGGCGACTACGATGTCGACGGATGTACGGCGGTAGCTTTAGTGTATAAATTTCTGCAGCAGTTCTATTCCAATATTGAATACTATATCCCCGACCGTTATGAGGAGGGCTATGGTGTCAGTATCAAGGCAATGGACTATGCAGCAGAAAAAGGTGTCAAACTCATTATCATACTCGACTGCGGTATCAAGGCCATCACTGAGATTGCCTATGCGAAAGAGCTGGGTATCGACTTCATCATCTGCGACCATCATGTGCCGGATGATGAACTGCCTAACGCGGTGGCGATCCTCAATCCGAAGCGCGAGGACTCCACCTACCCCTTCAAGCATCTCTGCGGCTGTGGCGTAGGTTTCAAGTTCATGCAGGCCTTCGCCAAGAACAACGGCATACCCTTCTCGCGGCTCATCCCCCTGCTCGAGTTCTGTGCCGTGAGCATCGCCGCAGATATCGTGCCCATCCTGGGAGAAAACCGCATTCTCGCCTACCACGGGCTGAAACTGCTGAACACTACGCCTTCGGTGGGTCTGAAGGCCATCATGGACATCTGCGGACTGACGGGACGCGAGATCACGATGAACGATATCGTCTTCAAGATCGGCCCCCGCATTAATGCCTCGGGACGTATGCAGAACGGTACGGAGGCTGTGGACCTGCTCGTGGAGCGTGACTTCGCGAAGGCTCTCACGGAGGCTCATCTCATCAATGAATACAACGAGCAACGCAAAGACGTGGACAAGCAGATGACCGAAGAGGCGAACCAGATCGTGGAACGCCTGGTGCACCAGGATCATCCGTCAAGCATCGTGCTCTACGACGAGAACTGGAAGAAAGGTGTCATCGGCATCGTCGCCTCCCGCCTGACGGAGTTCTACTACCGGCCTACGGTAGTGCTGACGAAGTTCAATGGCATCGCCACAGGATCTGCCCGCAGCGTGGCTGGCTATGACATCTACGACGCCATAAAGAACTGTCGCGACCTGTTGGAGAACTTCGGCGGTCATACCTATGCCGTCGGCCTCTCGCTGAAGATTGAGAACATACCCGAGTTCCGTCGCCGTTTCCAGAAATATGTCGATGAGCATATCCTGCCGGAGCAGACGGAGGCCACCCTCGATATCGATGCCGTCATCGACTTCAAGGATGTCAACAAAAAACTGCATAACGACCTGAAGAAACTCGCTCCGCACGGACCCGATAATCCCAAGCCCATCTTCTGCACCCGTAATGTCTACGACTACGGCACATCGAAGGTGGTAGGCCGTCAGCAGGAGCATATCAAGCTGGAACTCGTCGACTCGAAGTCGAGCAACGTGCTCAATGGCATCGCCTTCGGACAAAGTGAGTCGGCACGCTATATCAAGTCCAAGCGCTCGTTCGATATCGTCTATACCATCGAGGACAATATCTACAAGCGCAGTGAGGTGCAGCTGCAGATCGAAGATATCCAGCCTTCGAAAGAGTGACCTACCGGGATATTCTGAAGCAATACTGGGGCTATGATGATTTCCGGGGCATACAACGTGAGATCATCGAGTCTATCTGCGCAGGCCACGACACTCTGGGTCTGATGCCGACAGGTGGTGGCAAGAGCATCACCTTCCAAGTGCCGGCTTTAGCACAGAAAGGCATCTGCATCGTCATCACGCCCCTTATCGCCCTGATGAAAGACCAGGTGGACAATCTGCTCCGCCGAGGCATCAAGGCAGCAGCCATCTATTCCGGTCTGACGCACGAGGAGATCATCATCACCCTCGAGAACTGTATCTTTGGCGATGTGAAACTGCTCTATGTATCCCCCGAGCGCCTATCCTCCGAACTTTTCCAGACGAAGCTGCGCCACATGAAGGTCAGTTTCATCACCGTCGACGAGGCCCACTGCATCTCGCAATGGGGATATGACTTCCGCCCATCCTATCTTGAGATTGCGAATATCCGGAAGCTCCTGCCTGGAGTGCCTGTCTTGGCCCTCACCGCCACTGCCACACCGCAGGTGGTAGAAGATATCCAGGAGAAACTCACTTGCCAAGCTAGCCAAACTAGTACTACCAGTTCAGCTGGTTTCAACGTGTTCCGTATGAGCTTCGAGCGCAAGAACCTCGTCTACGTTGTGCGGCAGGCGAACGACAAGCGTGAACAACTCATCCATATCCTCAGCAGTATGCCTGGCACTGCCATCGTCTATGCCCGCAGCCGTCAGCGCACGAAAGAATATGCCGATCTGCTCACGAAGGCAGGCATATCCGCCACGTTCTATCACGCCGGACTCGACACGAGTGTGAAAGACGAACGGCAACAGGCGTGGCAGGAAAGCAGGATCCGCGTGATGGTGGCCACCAACGCCTTCGGCATGGGCATCGACAAACCCGATGTACGGCTGGTGATACACATCGACTGTCCGGACAGCATCGAAGCCTATTTCCAGGAGGCAGGCCGTGCGGGACGTGACGGCAAGCGCTCTTACGCCGTGCTGCTCTATAACAACGGCGACAAGCGCAAACTCGAAAAGCGCGTTGTCGACACATTCCCTGAGAAAGACTATATCCGTCAGGTCTACGAACATCTGGCCTTCTTCTATCAGATCGGCGTCGGCTCTGGCTATAACCACACCTTCGAGTTCAACATCGACAAGTTCTGTCACGCCTTCCATCATTTCCCCATCGTGGTGGACTCCGCGCTGAAGATTCTCAGCCGTGCGGGCTACATCGAATATACGGAGGAACAAGATAATCAGGCGCGACTGATGTTCACTGTCTCGCGTGGAGAACTCTACAAACTGGAGAACACCACGCCCAACGAAGAGAAGGTCATCACCTCACTGTTGCGCAACTACGGCGGACTCTTCACCGACTACCATTACATCGACGAAGACTTCATCGCCAGTCAGACTAGCTTGCAGCCACAACAGCTCTATCAGACGCTCATCAGTCTCAGCCAGCGTCACATCCTCCACTTCATCCCCCAGAAGAAGACACCCTACATCCGCTATACCCAGCGACGGGAAGACAAGGAGTTCCTGCAGTTCTCGCCTGCCGTCTATGAAGAGCGTCTGTCGCAGTTCCGCCAGCGTATTGCCGCCGTCATCGCATACGCCACAGACGATCATATCTGTCGTAGCCGCCAGCTTCTGCAATACTTCGGAGAGACGGACAGCCACGACTGCGGACTGTGCGATGTCTGTCTGAGTCACCGCAAAGAAGGTCTCGTTTCTGAGCCTCGTATGAACACTGCGATGGAAAAGATCCTCCAACTGCTCAGCGACGGCAAGCCCCACCCCATCACAGACTTACGCGACATCCAGTTGCCTACCGACGAACTGGATGCCGCGCTGTCTTATCTCCTTCAGGAGGAATATATCTTACAAGAAGACGGTTACCTCTCTAAACAATCTGTGTAAATCTCCTTAGTTTGTGAAATCTGTGGAATCTGTGGCTTAGAAGTCCAGCTTCAGCTGTCTTTCGTCCTCGTTATCATACTCGTGACAGTAGCTGCTGCCATCGAAGCAATGCGTGCAGAGTTTGCACTTCGGCATGCCTATGGCCTCCACGAGATCCTCCAGACGCGCGAACTTCAGCGTCGTCAGTCCCAGACGCTTGGCTATCTCTACCACCATCCGCTTATACTCAGGCGAATCCGTCTGCGCATACTTCTCGAGGTTCTTCTTGTCATCGCCCTCAAAGTCCTTGATGATACGGCGCGTGATCAGTTCCATATCACTCTTCGACGAGGTGAAGCCGATATACGGACAACCGTACACCAGCGGCGGACACGAGATGCGGCAATGCACCTCCTTGGCGCCATACTCGAAGAAGGTCTTCACATTATCCTTCAGCTGCGTACCACGCACGATGGAGTCGTCGCAGAACACCACGCGCTGGCCCTTCAGCAGTGAAGGATTAGGAATGAGTTTCATCTTTGCCACCAGTGCGCGACGCTCCTGATTGCCCGGTGTGAACGAACGAGGCCACGTCGGTGTGTACTTCAGCACACTCCTCTTATACGGCACACCCTTACCTTCGGCATAACCTAGCGCCATACCGACACCAGAATCAGGCACACCACAGACGCTGTCCACTTCCGTATCGTCCGTCTCACCCATCTTCTTACCGTTTGCCTCACGCACGGCTTCGACGTTGATACCGTTATAGTCTGAGGCGGGGAAGCCATAGTAGACCCAGAGGAATGAACAAATCTGCTCCCTCTTGAACGGCTCCTGCAGCACCTCCATCGAGTCGGCTGTCAGATACACGATCTCACCGGGACCGAGGTCTCTCACACGGTGATAATCGAGGTTCGGGAAACTTGTCGTCTCACTCGATACGGCATAGGCTCCCTCCTTCTGTCCCACCACGACGGGGGTACGGCCCAGGAAATCACGGGCGGCAATGATACCCTTCTCCGTAAGAATGAGCATCGAGCATGAACCCTCGATCTTCTTGTATACCAGATTGATGCCTTCCACGAAGGTGCGACCCATGTTGATGAGCAGCGCCACGAGCTCTGTCTGGTTGATGGTGTTGGCCGAATACTCGCTGAAGTGCATGCGACGGTCCAGCAGTTCCTGGGCAACCTCTTCCAGGTTGTTGATCTTCGCCACCGTCACCACCGCATAGCGGCCCAGGTGAGAGTTCACGAGAATCGGCTGAGGATCTGTATCGCTGATCACACCGATGCCCTGATGGCCGGAGAACGAGTCGAGCTCATCTTCGAACTTCGAACGGAAATAGTCACGCTCCAGGTTATGGATCTTACGGCTGAAGCCCTTCTCGGTGTCGAAGGTCACCAGTCCGGCGCGACGTGTGCCGAGATGCGAGTTGTAGTCGGTGCCGTAGAACAGGTCGTTGACGCAACACTTTGTAGATATGGTTCCAAAGAATCCTCCCATATTTTTGATATTAAAGGAGTTCAAGGAGACAGGAAGACAGGGAGTTCAGGACATTACTTACTCCCCACACACCAGCATGGTTACAGGTAACGTCTTGAACTCCTTGAACTCCTTGTCTCCTTGTCTCCATATTACACAAAATAATAAAGGAACGAAGCGATGCCTTCGAGTGCCGGCTTGCGCTGTCCCTCTATCTCAATCTTGAAATCAATCTCAACTTTGCAGATGCCGCGCAGGTTCTGGATGTTGTGCAGTTTCGTGGTCATCCTCACACGGGAACCCGTCACCACAGGCTGTCCGAAGCGCATCTTATCCATACCGTAGTTCACGAGCATCTTGATATTGTTCACCTCGATGATCTGGTTCCACAGATACGGCAGCACGGAGAGTGTTAGGTAGCCGTGAGCGATGGTGCTGTGATACTGGCTCTCCTCCTTCGCCCTTTCCACATCGACGTGAATCCACTGGTGGTCGAGTGTGGCGTCGGCAAAGAGGTTGATACGGTCTTGGTCGATCTGCAGCCAGTCTGAAACGCCTAACTCCTGCCCCAGATAGGCTGCGAACTCATCATACGAATTGATTACTAATTTTCCCATTATTGATCATTATAAAATGGATTGCGGGGGTGCACGCACCCCCGCAATTCCCTATTATTATAACTCCTGATTTTCTGGACGCAGCTTGCGCACGGTCTCGCCGGCGCGCCACATCTCCTGATTGCGCATGGCCTCAAGCTCCTTCTCCAGCCCCGCACGGTAGTCGGGCTTCGAGTTGGCATCGATGGTGATCTGAGCCTCGTTACCCGTCTGCACAGAGTAGTACAGCCACTCCATCACAGGCTTGATGGCATCGTGGAAACGGGGAGCCCAGTCGAGCGCACCACGCTGAGCGGTTGTCGAACAGTTGGCATACATCCAGTCCATACCCTTTGCACCGAAGAGCGGGCCAAGGCTCTGAGTCAGCTCCTCAACGGTCTCGTTGAAGGCCTCCGAGGGAGAGTGTCCGTGCTCGCGGAGCACCTCATACTGTGCCAGCAGCAATCCCTGGATGGCACCCATCAGACTTCCGCGCTCACCTGTCAGGTCAGACGTAGCCTCACGCTGGAAGGTGGTCTCAAACAAATAACCTGCACCGATACCGATACCGAAGGCAAGTGTCTTCTCCTTAGCCTTGCCGGTAGCATCCTGATAAATAGCATAAGAGCAGTTCAGGCCGCGGCCCTCGCAGAACATCGTGCGGAGGCTGGTACCACTACCCTTAGGAGCCACCATGATCACGTCGACATCTTTCGGGGGAATCACACCCGTGCGGTCGCTCCAGTTGATGGCAAAGCCGTGAGAATAGTACAGTGTCTTACCGGGCTTCAGATATTTCTTGATGACGGGCCACTGCTGAATCTGACCAGCGTCGCTCAGAAGCATGCAGAGAATCGTGCCCTTCTCGGCGGCCTCCTCGATAGAGAACAGCGTCTCACCAGGAACCCATCCGTCAGCCACAGCCTTGTCATAGGTCTTACCCTGACGCTGACCAACAATCACGTTGAAACCGTTGTCACGCAGGTTGCAGGCCTGTCCAGGACCCTGAACACCGTAACCGATCACGGCGATCGTCTCATTCTTCAATACTTCACGTGCTTTCTCCAAAGAGAACTCCTTGCTGGTGACAACAGTTTCCATCACGCCACCAAAATTCATTTCTGCCATAATTGACTTGTTTTTAAATGTTATACATCTCCCTGTGCACCATGCCAGCCCTACCCGAAAGCCGTCGTCTTGTCAGTCCACTCAGAGCTTGCGCGAAGCCCCGACGAGGGGTTAACTTTAGAAATCGGTTGCAAAATTAATCAAATTCAGGCAATATTCAAAATAAAAACGCCAATATTTTTGCTAAAAAGCAATTAATTGATTAACTTTGCACCGCAATCAACTATTCAGAATTCCGATAAACTTTAAAAATACTCAATTATTCTAAATTTAAGATGAAGAAAAGAATCCTATTTCTGACGTTGCTGGCCGTTGTGACAGTTACTGCGCCGGCGCAGCAAAAGTACCCGTGGCAGAATCCACAGCTGCCGACGGCTGAACGTGTGGAGAACCTCATCTCGATGCTCACTCCCGAGGAGAAGGTCGGACTGATGATGAACAAGTCGGTATCCATCGACCGTCTCGGCATTCCCTCCTACAACTGGTGGAGCGAGGCTTGTCACGGCGTGCGCCAGGGCGGCTACACCGTCTTCCCCCAGCCCATCGGCATGGCAGCAGCATTCAGCGAGAAACTCATCTACGACGTGTTCTCTGCCGTGAGCGACGAGGCCCGCGCCAACTGGAACCGCACCGACCACAACGACCCCAAGCTGTTCAACGTGCCCATGGGTGTCATCTACTATCCCGGCAATCCCGAACTCACCTTCTGGTGCCCGAACGTGAACATCTTCCGTGATCCCCGCTGGGGACGCGGCCAGGAGACCTGCGGCGAGGATCCCTATATGAATGCCGTCCTCGGCGTGCAGACCGTCCTCGGTATGCAGGGCAATAACTCACGCTACTTCAAGACCCACGCCTGTGCCAAGCACTACGCCGTACACAGCGGTCCCGAGCCTCTGCGCCACTCGATGAACGTCGAACCCACCAACCGTGACCTCTGGGAGACCTACCTCCCCGCCTTCAAGGCACTGGTCAAGAAGGCCGATGTGCGCGAGGTGATGTGCGCCTACCAGCGTTTCGAGGGTAAGCCCTGCTGCACCAGCGACCGTCTGCTTATCGACATCCTGCGCAACAAGTGGGGCTACGACGGCATCGTGCTCACCGACTGCGACGCCATCAACAACTTCTTCAACCGTGGCCAGCACGAGACGCACAAGGACGGCCTCTCCGCCTCCGTCGATGCTGTGCTCAACGGCACCGACCTCGAGTGCGGCAAGGTCTTTATGGTACTCACCGAGGCCCTGCAGAAAAACCTCATCAAGGAGGAAGTGCTCGACCAGCACTTGCGCAAGACACTCACGGGCCGTTTCGAACTCGGTATGTTCGATCCCGCCGATATGCTCCCCTGGGCAAACCTCGGCCCCGACGTCATCAGCTCTGAAGCTTTCGACGCCCTCGCCACTCAGGCAGCCCGCGAATCAATGGTGCTGCTGGAGAACAAGGGCGGCGTGCTCCCCCTCTCCAAGACCATCAAGACGCTCGCCGTCGTAGGACCTAACGCCGACGATGCCGCCCTGCTCAACGGTAACTACGGCGGTACGCCCACTGAAGCCCACACCCACTCGCTGCTCGACGGCATCCGTGCTGCCCTGCCCGACACAAAGATCATCTATCAGAAGGCCTGCGAGCTCAACGATGAATACAGCACCATCCACCACCTGCAAGACTTCAACGACGGCAAGGGCGTGAAGGTCGAATTCTGGAACAACCGCGAACTCGAGGGCGAACCCGCCAAGACCGACTACTACAACGAACTCAACTTCTCCACCTTCGGTGCCTGGGGCTTTGCCCAGGGTGTCAGCCGCGACTCGCTCTCCGTACGCATCAGCGGACAGTACAAGTCCACCTTCACCGGTGAGATGAAATACACTCTGACCACCGACAACGGTTATATATTAAAGGTGAACGGCGAAGTCGTCGAAGAAGGCAAGCCCGGTGGCCGTCGTTTCTTCGGCTTCGGACGGAAACCCGAATACAAGTCGTTCCCCGTCGAGGCCGGCAAGACCTACGATGTGGAGATCGAATACCGTCACGGCAACGGACAGTTCGCTATGCTCCGTGGTGACATCTGTGAGCGCATCCTCGCCGACTTCACCGACCTCGCCAAGGAAGTGAGCGCTGCCGACGCCATCATCATCATCGGCGGTATCTCTGCCCAGATGGAGGGAGAAGGCGGCGACAAGGCCGACATCGAACTGCCGAAGGTGCAGCAGATGCTCGTCCGCGCTATGCACACCACAGGCAAGCCCGTCATCTTCGTCAACTGCTCCGGCTCAGCCATCGCCTTCGGCAGCGTCGAGGGAGAGTACGATGCCCTGTTGCAGGCCTGGTATGCTGGTCAGGGAGGCTCAAAGGCTCTCGCTGAGGTGCTCTTCGGCGACTACAACCCTGGCGGCAAACTGCCCGTCACGTTCTACCGTTCAAACAATGACCTGCCCGACTTCCTCGACTACTCAATGAAGAACCGCACCTACCGTTACTTCACCGGCCAGCCGCAGTACGCCTTCGGTTACGGTCTCTCCTACACCACCTTCGCTGTCGGCAAGGGCAAGCTTTCCAAGTCCTCGATGAAGGCCGACGGCAAAGTCACCATCACCGTGCCCGTCACCAACACCGGCAAGTGCTCAGGCACCGAGACCGTACAGGTCTATGTCAAGGCGCTCGACGATGCAGGCGCTCCCATCAAGGCGCTGAAGGGCTTCCAGAAGCTCTCCCTCGCTCCCGGTGAGACGAAGAAGGCCACCATCACCCTCGACGGCGAGGCCTTCGAATACTACAACGAGATGATCGACGAGCTCTCTGTCAAGCCCGGCCGTTACCAGATCCTCTACGGCACCTCCTCGCTCGACAAAGATCTCCAGTCCTTCGACTTCACTGTCATCTAATATAATATAATGTATAAGAAAAGAGCGACCGCCATTTGACGATCGCTCTTTATTTAGAGTTTAGAGCCAGATAGGCCCGTGTCCGAGACAACTCGTGGTGCCGAGTGCCGTCAGGGCGGCCGTTGCGGCGGCTATCACGATGCGGAGGATGACCTCCCAGAGGTTCTTCTTCATAGATCACCTCCTTTCTTTAACCGTTACCGCCACCACCGTTGTTGTCGGCCTCGGGAGCCAGCACGTAGCTGATTGGAGTCTTCTTCTGGAAGCGCTTCTGTTTGCCATTGATCGTGCGGATCTCGCTCTGAACCACATACCCGTACTCGAAGATGCACTGCTCCTTGAAGGCTCGGCTGGTGAGCTTCTCACCCTTCGTGTTCTCCGGCGAGAAATTAATCTTGATGCCGTTGATCATGGCATCGGCACCGGCTGCCACGGCAGACTCGATATCGTTCTTGCCCTGTTTCTGACCATCGACGCTCGGTGAGAACGTGCCCAGTCCGTCGAGCTTCACCGGCTGACCCTGTGCGAGCAGCTCGCTCATGCACTCAACCACCTGACCCAGTACCAAGACACACATCTGGTAGTCGGCGATCTTGCCGTGACTGGTCATGTGCTTGGCGAATCCCTTCAGGTTAAGGGGCTCTTTCGAATCTACCTCGGCAAACCACTTGCCGAATGCGGTGCTGTCGTCGTTCGTGTTCTGACGCAGATTAATCACCATTGGAATGTTTGATCTTGCCATTTCTTTTTTCCTTTCTTTTTTAATTAAACATAAGCTTTACTTTTCTCTTTGCAACCCTTCCGAGCCTCCCGCCTGCGCACTGCGTTCCTCTCTTCTGAATCACTGTGCAAATTTACGAATTATTTTTAAAATACCAAAATTAATTCTTCATTCAAAACACGTTATTCCACATTATTCCACATTATTCAATGTTTTACTAAAATATTTGCGCTTTTCTTTGGCTATTTCACCGATTTTTACTATCTTTGTACCGTCAAACTAAAAATCTTAATCGTCAATGTTACAAGCCAATCAAAACATCAAGAGTATGGGGCGTACCGAACTCGCCCAGTGTTATTTTCCGCACGTTCTGCCTCAGACCGCCTGGCAGAAGCTTCGTTCTCTCCTGAATGAAGATCCTGCCCTATCCCACCTGACAAAACTCCGGCGCCGCACATTCCTTCCTGCGGAAGTAAATATTATTTACCAGCATCTCGGGCAGCCATGAGCTGCCTTTTTTAGGCCATTTTCGCGCCTCTGACTTTCCTTAGACCAAACTCCGACTTTCATTTCTTAAAACCTCGACTTTCCTTAGACCAAACTCCGAGTTTAAATAAGGCTCTTCCCTCAACCCTATCAGTGTCTGTATAGGTGTAAACTATTTTCAAAATACACTATCTTGTTCATTATGCATTGTGCAATTGTGCAATTGGTCTAATCCGTTGGTTCAAAAATCCTTCAAATTTACTATAATATTATATATATATTATAATATATATATAATATTAAATATAATAGATTATTTTTCCTGCACAATGAAAACCACTAATTGCACAATTGCACAATTGCACAATGCACAAACATTTATAGGGCTTTTCTTGTTTGTATTGAAAATATTGCTTATCTTTGCAGCCAAACAAAAAGAATGATCTATGAAGATATATAGAGGCGAATTCGAGAAGAAACTGGAGTTGCAGATTGCACCGTCGATTATGGCGGGGTTCCCCTCTCCGGCGGAAGAGTACTTTTCTGAGACGCTCGACTTCAACCGTGATATGATCCGCCATCCGGAATCCACGTTCTACGGACGGGTAAAGGGTGACTCGATGGTCGATGTGGGCATCGAAGAAGGCGACATCGCCGTGATTGACAAGAGCATAATAGCCGAGCACGGTGACATCGTGATAGCCTACCTCAACGGTGAGTTCAACGTGAAGCGGCTGGATATGTCGCATAAGGACGACGGTTACATCGAACTGAAATCCGAGAATCCCTCAGGCCCGAACTTCCGCATCAACGAGGATGATGATTTCCAGGTGTGGGGCGTGGTCGTCTATACCATCAAACAGTGGAAGAAATAACCTATGTACGGCATCATCGACTGCGATAACTGCTACGTTTCTTGCGAGCGTGTGTTCCGTCCGGATTTGGAGGGAAAGCCCGTCGTTGTATTAAGCAACAACGACGGCTGCGTGGTGGCTCGCAGCAATGAGGCCAAGGCGCTGGGCATCAAGGAGGGCACCCCCTATTTCCAGATGCAGCAGCAGTTTCCCAATCAGGAGATAGCCGTATTCAGCAGCAATTATGAGCTGTATGGTGATCTGACCTCTCGCGTGGTGATGATCATCAGCCAGGAGGCGCCCGCCTACTTCCGTTATAGCATCGACGAGTGCTTTGTCTATCTCGACGGTATGGAGCGCGTCAATCTCCAGCAGTGGGGCGAGCATCTTTATCAGCGCATCAGGCGTTCCGTGGGCCTGCCCGTGAGCATCGGCCTGGCACCGAACAAGACGCTGGCGAAGATTGCCTCGAAACTGGCAAAGAAGTTCGAGGTGTACCGTCACTGCTGCATCATCGACAACGACGACAACCGCATTGCAGCGCTGAAATGGCTGCCCGTGGAAGATGTGTGGGGCATCGGGCGCCGGTATGCTGCAAAATTGCAGGCACTGGGATGCAGGACCGCATACGATTTTGCCCAGCACCATCGCGACTGGGTGCGCCTCACGTTCAACAATATCAACATCGTGCGCACGTGGCAGGAACTCAACGGCGAGGATGTCGTGCCCAATGAGGAGCTGACGAAGAAGAAGAGCATCTGCACCAGCCGTTCCTTCAATGGGATGATTTCAGACAAGGACCAGTTGCGCACGCATATCTCCAACTACGCCAGCCGTTGTGCAGAGAAACTTCGCAGACAGGACACGGTGGCATCCGTCGTGGGTATCTTCGTCAGTACCAATCCCTTCCGCGAAGACCTGCTGCAATACTGGAAGTATCAGGAACTCAGGCTCATCACCCCCACCAACAGCACCATCCCCATCGTGCAGGCAGCCACGGAACTGCTCGACAGTCTCTTCATCCAGGGCTTGCAGTACAAGCGTGCCGGAGTGATCGTCAATGGCATCTCACCGAGCAGTCCGCTCCAGCAGGATCTCTTCGATGTCGATGCCGGGCAGATCCGGAAACTGAAGAAACTCGATGCAGCCGTCGATCTCATCAACAAGCGCTACGGCTCCGAGACCGTCGTGATCGGTGCCCAGCAATACACCAAGCCCCACGGTGAAGGCAAGGCCGATGTCTTTGCCGATGCCATCAAGCACGACCACAAGAGCAAAAACCCCACCACAAGATGGAGTGACATTATTGAATTAAAATGAGGAGGACAACCTCGCCGTTCGTGAGAATAGCGAGGATTTTTTTATTTTTTCTTGCTTGAATAAAAAGTTTTGCTTATCTTTGCAGGCAGATTACACTCACATAAGGACACCTCGGTGAGATTATTAACAAATAATAAACAATCATGAATAAGTGGATTATATTTATTGGAGGTATTGTTGTTGGTATTATTTTGACAGGATTCTATAATCTGCTGAAAATATCATCTGAAATTCCTGAGGATAAAGGAGAAATCCAAAAGAGCGATGACGGAGTTACCATGTTTGAAGAGCCTGGTGATGATGTAAAATGTGCTTCTTTCAAGGTCTTTCAAGTTATTGAGGAGCATGCAGCCCTAGCTTCAGGCATTGGTAAGTATGATTTGTATTCTGGTCCAGTATATCTCATAATTAATAAGGAGAAAGAATACTATTATGATGAACAAATTGTAAAAGTTCCAAAAGGCAAAGTGGTTCGACAAGTTGGAATCTATAGATATCCTAATAAAGAAAATATGATAAAGACTGTTCCAATTGTAGAGATTATGAGCAAATAGAAAAACGATATGAAATACAACTCTTTAATAAAACTATCTTTTGAGCTGTTCTGATAAGTAGTATCTTTATTTCATTTGTCTGTTTCCACCAATACTAGGACAAAATTTATTGCGTTACTATTGCAAATATTATAGGACTATGGATGTTCACAGACTCTCTGAAGATGATTTCCATCATTATGCTTATGATGATAAGGGAGAACTTATTCATCTAACAAAGAAGAATGGAGAAATTGTACGTGAAGACTACAAGTGCGTGGCCTGTGGATATGTGATGAGACCTATTATGGGAGGTGAACGAATTTGGCATTTCCGTCATAAGATTACGAACCCTAATTGTAACAAAGAAAGCTACCTTCATCAATTAGCAAAAAAAATAATTAAAACGCGATTTGATAATTGTAGTACTTTCAATATGACATATTATGTAAGAGAGAGATGTTCACAGTATAACAATTGCCCCAAACGCTCTGAATCATGTATAAGAGAGGTGCCGAAAACCTTTAATCTGAAAGATGATTATGACATATGTGAGATTGAAGAAAAGGACTCTCATTTCCCATTCCGTGCTGATTTAAAGCTTTCAAGCAAGTTACATCCTAAGCGTAAGCCTGTTTTTATTGAAATCGCATATACACATGATTGCGAGCCGGAAAAAATAAATTCAGGTATTAAGATTATTGAATTGAAAGTATTCAATGATACAGATATTGACCGTCCTTTTGTAGAAGAACCTTTAATGTTGGATTATACGTCAGGTAATCCCTATCAACATTGTGAATTACCTTTGGTTAGATTCTACAATTTCAAAAGAGAGTATTCTTCTGACAGTTTCATCAAAAACTGTGGTCGAGCTCCTTATTTTAAAGCAAAGGAATTACTCACTAACAGATTTCGCCAATCTGATTCATTTATCATAAAATATAATGGTAATATGAATTGTTCTCAGTATAACAGATGTCGATTAGCATGTGAAGATTGTAAGAATAGAAACATAATTATTAAAGATGATTTAAAGCTTGTATATGATACATGTACAGAAGATAAAGACGGTAATTTGGTGTTGACTAAAAATGGTTCAAATATTCCATCCACAACTTTAAAATTCTCATTTGAAGGCAAGGCGAAGTATGAAGAGAACCGACGTATTATTGAGTTTCTAAGTTATGATTCCGTTAGAAGTGAAATTGCTGAGGATTTGATGACTATTAATATGAATGATCCCCGAAAACCATATTCTAGTTTGTCTCAACCCATAATCCGCTTTTACAATTTTGACCGAAAATCAACAGAATGTACGATTAATCTAAAAAGATTTGCGGTGGTAAAAGATGGAGTAAAAATGAAATACGGATTCATAGATGATATTGATTGTCATCATATTGACCAATGGCCAGAAAACGTACTTTATGGCCTGATGACACCGAAACATATTGCAGCAGATATGAATTTTAAGTTTTATGGAATGATAATGGCATGTGTAAATGGTTATAAAATATATAATTGCTCTGTCTGCGATAAATGCTACCCCAAACAAGGAGGGTGTGTAAAATATGGGAAATATATGTATGATTTGTTAGCAAACAATAGTATAAACAAAGATGAGGAATGTCGAAAATGTGATAAATTTGAGATTAATATAAATGTTCTCAAAAAGGCGATTGAGAAAAAGATAATACCGCTAATTGAATGGAAAAAGTAGCCACAGGCACAAGTGCAGAGGGGCCATATCCGGTTGTGCGCATATTTTAATTGCAATAATAATCATCGTCATTGTATATGTGATAGGATTGAAAAAATAGCGAAGGAAGGATTGTCTTCCTCACCTGAAACACGCCGATAAACTTTAGACATGGAATCCTCCAGGGATCCACAAGGGTGAGGATTTACAATGAAGCCGTCGACATTCACATGCCGGCGGCTTCTGCCGTCATCACGACGGGGTATGGATTTATCTGATATTATCCAGCAGTTCAGAGGGAGAGGTCTCTTGCATGCGGATGTAGGCGAAGAGCTTCTTTCCTGCATCCTTCAGGCTGGCACCGAAGACATAGACCACATCGTCGATGATGAGGAAGCGGTCGTGGTTTCGCTGACATATATTTATTATAATAGGTGTATACTGTTGGTTATGACGTTGCACGTCGAGCTGCTGCTGTTGAGAGAGCTGGCGGGTGTAGATGGTGGCAGAGACGTTGGATGATCGTTTGCTAAGCATGGTCAGTGTTGTCTCGTCGATGTAGTTATCTATCAGTACGATGGATTGTTTCGCCTGTTTGATGAGGTTGACGATATGCACATAGGCATCGAAGATCTGCCCGTTGTAGAAGATGCCTTCTATTGGTGGCAGGGAGGAACGGACAAAGAAATCCACCTTGTCTTCTAATAAACTGATTCTCTTATCCTGAGTTCCCAACTGTGTTTTTACTTCCTGCAAACTCTGGAGTCGTGGGGACAGGCACCTGGGCTGTGCCGCAGGAGCCAGTCCCCATGGCTATTGAGATCTGATGAGCACGGAAATCCGCCTTTCTAACAAAAGTGGCCGCGTCTCGAAACACAGCCACACGAGATAGTACCTTTGGCAAGTTGCGCCAGTGACTTCCCTTGATGGCTGCAAAGGTAAACAAATTC
>JAEEGH010015804.1_pt1 | contig 16330 bp, 11 predicted proteins | sample 9134181 | NCBI WGS metagenome assembly JAEEGH01 (sample SAMN16246544, study PRJNA631951) | gut metagenome | biome: gut microbiome; feature: rumen; material: DP-attached | host: Bos | place: Iran: Karaj | collected 2018-10
TAGGATCCTTGTAATATTCATATGCTGCCCACCCATCTACTATTGGTAATGCAGCATAATGATTGTCGTCCTCATGCTTAGGCACCAAGTGATAGTATAAAGGTGATACGACAATGGCTTTCACCTCTTCCCATTCGCCTGGGAACCACACGCGGTCGGGGAAGTTCAGAGGCTGGCCCAAGGCGTCGTATCCACTACGTGTAGAGCTTGGTGTCGCCTTAGGGAAATTGGGCAGAGGATACTGGCCTGTATAGGCGCGCTTGCTTAAGAGCTTGTGAATACCTCCACGGGGCTTATCCGACTGGTAGGTAGAGCTTTGTCCATAAGTTCCTGCTGTCAACAACAAGAAAAGGGATGTGATCAATAGATTTTTCATAAATGTTTCGAATGTTAAATGATTGTTACTACATTATTATTTTATTTTGCAAAGATACGTATTTTGTTTTAGTAATACACACCTGAACTCATTAAAGAATGTTAAATAATCACGGTGCGATGCAGTATTTTACCTATTTTGGTGTTCTATATATAGGAAGTTGAACATAGTATATATTATTTTAGGTGATTGTAATTGCCCCCCATGAAGACACATTGATAATTATTAGTGAGTGCCACCTGCCGCGAGGTGGCACTTTTATTGATGTAATTGTTCACTCGACGATCCTGATGGCCAGCAGGGTGAGGTCGTCTGCCTGCGGGGCATTCTTCTCGAACTCCGCCACGCCGTCCACCAGCGCCTTGATATAGGCTGATGCTTCGGCGGCGGGTCTCTGATCAGCGACCTGCTGCAGCGCGGCGATCATACGCTCCTTCTCAAAGCATTCTTCCGCCTCGTTGGTGGCCTCCTTGATGCCGTCGGTGCAGAGCAGGAACACTTCGCCGGGCGACAATTGCAGTTCTCCCGGTTTGTATACCATCTTCTCCATCAGTCCCAGTGCCAGATTATGATCCACATCTATCATGCTCACCTTGTTGTGGGTAATGAGGATGGGCAGTTCGTGTCCGGCATTGCAGTATTTCAGCAGATGCGTCTTCAGGTCGAGCACGCCCAGGAAATAGGTACAGAACATCGACGACTTGTTCTCTGCCGACAGGTATCTGTTCATGATCTCCACAATCTGCTTCGGTTCGTCTTCACGGCCGGCGATGATGCGGAACAGATAGTGGATGACCGTCATCACCAGTGCGGCTGGTATGCCCTTGCCGCTCACGTCGCCGATGCTGAAGAACAGCTTCTCGTCGCGGATGAAGTAGTCGAATATGTCGCCGCCGATCATCTTCGCCGGTTTCTGCATGCCATAGACGTCGATGTCGGTGCGCTCGGGGAAGGGCGGGATCTGATTGGGAAGCATCGACATCTGCAGTCTGTTGGCCAGATGCAGTTCACGGCTGATGGCAGCCTCCTTGGCCGTTTTCTCCTTCAGATCCTTCATGTATTCCACCAGAGAGTGTTGCATGGAGGCAAACGAGTCGCGCAGTTCGCAGATCTCGTCTGTCTGCTTTATCTCCGGCAGCTTTGCCTCGAAATTGCCTTTGGCCACCTCGTCAGCCGACTTGGCCAGTGCACTCAGAGGGCTTATGACCTTTTGGATGTTGGTACGACAGAGCAGCCAGATGATCACCAGACCGATGACGATGATGAGCAGAAGCAGGGCAATCATCGTGAGGGCCCCCGCCCACACTGCCTTCTGAGGAACCACAATCGCCATCGACCAGTTCGTGGACGTCAGCGGGGCATAATACACGATCGACCGCACATCGTCGATCGTCATCGTGGCTTGTCCCCGCTTCATCTGCATCATGTCCTGGATGACGCTCTTGTCGTCGTCGCGGATATGGCGGAGCACATTGTCCTTTAAGACACGTTCCTCCTCGGGGTGGGCGATATAGGTTCCTTTTCGATTGATGATGAACGTATGGAAGGAATAGTCTTTGCCAAGGTTGAAGTCGAACAAGCCGTTATGATAGCTGTCGGCATCAATTTCCTGCAGCTGGCTGATGAGCCATTTCAGCGACATGTCGCCACCGTAGACACCGGCCAGGCGTCCTTTGTTGTCGTAGAGAGCCATGGAAAATGCACAGACATTGTCCTTTGCTCCGACATCATCGAGGTAGGGACCAGTCCAGAAGCCTCCCTTTTCCTTCTTGGCTTGGATATACCAGTCCTGATTCAGGTAGTCGTGATCGGCCGAGCCGATATTCCGTACATGCTCCTCATGTATGTTCATATAGGGCTCAAACCACTTCGGATACTGCGGGAAGTAACCTGGCTCGAAAGCCACATAGTAGCCTTGGATGTAATTGTTGAGCTTGATCTCTTTCTCCAAAGCAGTGATGACCGACTCGGGTGAATCCAGATTATCGGCTATCTCATCGAACGCATTCCTGGTACAGACTTCCTCGTGGAGCAGGATTCTTTCCAGTTTCTCCGACACCACATTCATGATGGCTTCATAACGTCCGTCGGCCTCCTCCCTGACTGCATGGAAAGATACGGTTAGGATGATACAGGCAACGATAATCATAGTTGCCAAGACAGCCAGCACCATCTTTTTGGTCAGACGACTGGCAACGGATTCATATTGAGGCTGTTTCATCTTCCGGTTGTCGGTTGTAGATTCAGAGGTATTCGAACAAGTTGATGAATCCCGTCAGGGTGAAGGCCTCGCGAATGGTATCTGAGATGTCCTTCATGTAGACATGATGGCCATGGGCCTTGGAATTCTTCAGAATTTCGAGTAGCAGGCGCAGGCCGCTCGACGAGATGTAATCCAACTTCTTGCAGTCGAAAATAATGTCCATGTCGTCACAGTGGAAAAGTGGTCTCAAAGCCTTTTCTGCATCAGGGGTAGAGGGCGTGTCGAGACGGCCATCCATAATGGCCACCATGTTTTCTTCTTCTATTTTGATTGATATTGTGATCATAACTCTATAATATATTAATTAAAGGTGGTAAAATCAATGTGTAAGACACTTATTCATCATAATTCAGCTTGAAGGAAGATCCAGCGTTGTCATTGTGGGCTGCATCGTCCTCGAAGCGGTCGAGAAGCGACTCCACATTGTCGGCCATCCACAGGTTGTGCGCGTCCTCGATCTCCTGCAGCTTCTCTTGGTAGACCTTCTCGCGATGTCCGTTCCAGTCGGCTTCAAGCTTGTCGCGTATTTTCTTGAACTTCTCGATTTCATCCTCATTCTCGCCAACCATCAGCGGCGGGAACTTCACATCAGCACCGGCTGTCGCCAGCTCCATTGCGGCCTTACACTCGTCGTAGAGCGCCTTGGCACTATCCTTGAGCACCTTGTAGCGGTCATCGTCCACCGCAGGCATGGTGAGCAGCAGATAGGGCATGTCCGATGATACCGGTTTACCCTCCTCGTCGACACCGTCGACAGTCATGCTCTCGACTTTCTGTATAAACTCAGGATGCTCCAAAAACACACCCTGGGCTACGGCCGTCAGGTCTTCCTCGAAGTTGGGGACCACCATAAAGGTGTATTCATCCTTCTTGGCAATCTTGGCGCACTCTTCTATCCTCTGCAGGTCACCGTCAATCAGCACTTCCACTGGCAACAGCGACACCTCCTCGGCTTTCACGCACAGGTTCATCAGTCGGTAGGAGAATCGGGCGCAATGTCCCGACAGATCATCACCATACTGGTCGAATTCTTTATAAATCGCTCTTTTCATATATCTTTTTACTTTTTTACTTTTTTACCTTTTTACCTTTTACCTCACTCTTTCGGCGCATCCTCTGCTTTCAGCTTCGCGCTCACGCTGCCGCCTCCGCCACCGCCGGCAGCCACGCCGTCGCTGATGTTCTGCGACTTGAACGAGCTCTTGGCCTCCAGATTGTCGATGGTAGCCTTCGGAGCTTTCACTTCGCCCTTCACCTCGGTGTCGCCACAGATCTGGTTCTTGTCGCTGCCGATAGCCAGTTTGCCGCCGTCGAGCTGTACCACAGCCTTGCCGTCGCCCTGCTGGGCCTCGAAGGTCTTGTCGGCAAAGAGTCCCATCTCCTCGGATACGGCCTGCAGCTTCTTGCTCTTCACGTCCTTCGACTTCGCGCCCACGTACATCTTTTCTGATACGAGGGTCATCGAGCTGCCTTCGGCCAGCTTGTCGTCGGTCAGCTTCTCCTTGTCCACATCCATCGACTTCACGCTCACGGCCTTCGCATTCAGGTTGATGCTGCCCGTAGCCTTGCCTTCCGCGTCGGCGGCCAGCACGTCGGTCTTCTCGGCACGGATGGCGATCTTACCATCCTTCGCGAGGGCTTTCGTCTCAAGTTTGCCGTCCTTCACCTCGTAGTCGAGGCTCTCCACGCTGACGGTCTTCGAGCGGATGATCACGTCGCCCTCAGCCGTATATTCGCCCTTGGTGAGCTTTCCATCGTCGTCGCGCTCGATATCCTTGGGATTGGTGGTGTCCACCTCTACGTTTTTGGCTGTCATCATGATCTTGCCGTCGGCTGTGAGTTCTTTCTCCTTAATACCCTTGTCGTCCGTCTGGTAATCGACGGCCTCCAGGTTGATGGTCTTCGAGTGGATGTTGACAGAGCCTGTAACAGGATGCTCCTTCTTATCGTCAGAAGGATTGACGGATGCCAGCGTGATATTCTCGGCATTCACGCTGAAGCTGCCATTTTCCACGAGTTTACCCTTATCGTCCATCATTCTCATATTGAGGTTCGGCGTCCTCACGCTGATGCCGGCTCCCGGGTTGGTGTGCAGGTTGCCCTCGCCGTCGGCCGTCGCTACGCTGATGCTCTCGGCCACGATGGCCATTGAGGCACCCGTTGGGTTGTCCTTAAAGTCGTCGCCCGTCTTGATGTCGTCCTTCTCGGCCTCCAAGGCCTTCTTTTGGCGGTTCACTTCGGCGAGGCGCGACACGAGGTGGATAAACTGCAGGGTCGACTGATAAAGCGACTGTGTCGCCTGTTCGATATCCTCACGAAGGTCTTCAACCTTATTAAGGTTCTTGCGGTTCAGGAAGTCCTTTTCTCCATTCAGCTTGTCCTCCTTGTCGAGTAATTCGGAAAGCTTCTTGAAACTGGCTTCCACGCCTTTTTTATGTCTATCGACATGTTCCTTCAGTTCGGTGGCCTCGTCGGACAGGTTGCTGATCGTGGCCTCAATCTGCTCCTTACGCTTGTCGGCGGTGGCGGCAGCCTCCAGATTCAGTGTCTTGTCGGCATGTATCCTGATACCGCCCTGTCCCACTGGCACAGGTGATGCGGAGAAAGCATCCTTCGCATCGCTGCTATGGAGCACGATGCTGGTGGCTTGGGTGACAACCTCTGAGGTGCCGCAAACCACATTCTCAAACCCGTCGATGCCTGGGTCGACAGCCACCTGCCGGATGCTGGGCGAACGGGTGATCACATGTCCGGCTTCGCCGACACCCTCAAGAGCCACGCCGTGCCCCTTGATGATCACTTCGCCGACGTCACCCAGCAGGGCACCGTCTTTATCTACGTTGCCGATGACAACCTTGGGGGCAGAGATGGTGATACACTCCGGATCGCGGTAGTAGAGTCCGGCATCCAAGCGGCTGAAGATATCGGCCTTGATCTGCTGTACCTCAGCCTTCTGCTGATGGATCTCTTCCAGATCCTTCTCTACGCTGCTTTGGAAATTCTCAAGCAGCTCTTTCCAATCATCAAATATATAACTCATTGTATTGACTTCTAAAGTTTAAGTAGACATTTCTTTATTTCCTTAAGGAATCCGTTGATGGCGTCATTTTCATTCTCCGGCTCCAAGCCATTAACTGTCGGCTTAAGGACTTCTATTGGATTTAATTGCTTATTTTGCAAAGCATAAGTATTGCTGTCGGCCGCAAACAATATCTGTCCCTTCTTACCTTCACCCCAGGTCTTTTTCTCCTGCAGACTCTTCAAGATACTCCAGTCACTATCAAACCCCTTTAAAAACTTCTGTGAAAACTCACCCAATAAGCCTTCTTTGAAAGCGGCGCCGAAAGTCGACTTATCCTTATCGATTGGCGGAATAGCGTTTAGACTGTTAACATAAGCATTCCATGTCTCTTGATACATGACAGAGCCTGCGGCGAAACTACTTGGATTATCCGTCTTAGGTACAGGCGGCACCTCACCTGATTTTGGTGGGATGACTGTTAAATCTACGCCAACTTTCTTGCGTGGGGCATCCTTGAATCCGAACTCATCTAAGAGGTTCATCGCAGCCACACGCTGAAGGTAAACAACATCCGCCGCAAATTGGATTTGAATTTCTGCATCTGATAATGAAGAGAAAGATGTTGTTAATACCTTGTCAGAATCTTTACCTGCGTAGCAACGAGCCTTAGCACATTTATCCTTACTCAATGCAGTCACCAACTTGTCTTTGTAGTCCTTTGGCATTCCTGATGGATTCACATGTCCGAACAATTCACTCACTTTTGCTCTCTTCAGTTCTACGTGCGTCGTTTCAAAAATAGCCTTCCTTAATTCGTTCAATGTGTCCAAGCATTTTTTTCTTGCAGCTACACGCTTCTGATAAATGTCTTTACGAATCGCCGTTCTCTTTTCAGCAGTATCAATATCCCTTGCACTATAATTCGCTTCGAGATAACCTTGAGTAACCATATCTTCAAGCTTGCCAGTTATAGCCACATCATTTGTAAATGCCAATTTATCTTCTGCCCAATCTGTATTCTCCGTTTGAGACCAAAGATTCTCCTTCAGATCTTCATATGTCTTACACGGGTTCTCCTTCGGTGTCTTAGCATTATGGCTATAGAAATTTAATTGTCTTACAGCCTCATCATAAGCTTGCTTTTTTGATATACATTGATCATATTTTGTGCGGTAATTGACGAAGAGATACTCAATCGCTGGAGCGATCTTTTCAAATACCTTTACCATTCCCGGACCAAGACCCAAGCTTTCATCGATGGTCTTCTTGTTCATCGCGTTGAGAACCTTCAGCTTCTCCTCCTTGTTAAAGGCCGATGCCGGGAACTTACAGCTGTTGTTGCCAGCCTCCAGCTTCAGGAATCTGTTCGACTTCACCGTCAGGCTTCCTTCAACAGGTCGGAAGATGATTTCCACGATCGACCTGATGTATGAGAAGTCGATGATGCCGCCGATGGTTACCGAAGCTATTTTCTTGGCAACCGCAGCCGTTGCATCCACCATAATCTGAGCAAGCGTGCCCAATCCGGTTTCTTTCGATTTAATCAACTTATAGTTCACATTCGTACCCGAGACGAGATTCAGGTTGTTACCAGCCTCGATGGTCACGTTCTTACCCGAAATCTTAATATCACCGTTAGGCGCAGAAATACTGATACCCGTAAAGGCATTGATCTTCACGTCGCCCCAGTTAGAGGCAATCGACACGTTGCGCCCGTCGGTAGAGCCCGAGATCTTGTAGATGCCGTAGTAGTCGGTAAGCTCGAAGCCGCCCTCAAAGTACTTGTTCTGCTTGAAGTCCATCTTCGGTAACGTCTTGGGGCAAAAGGCCATAAAGTTCTTTAAAGCAGGCGACAGTATTCCACCAAGGAAGGCTGTGAGTCCGTCGCCATAGCCGTCGGTGAGCGTCAGTTGGTGCATGCCCGGCGATGCCAGTGCGCTGTCCACGAAGAGGAAGTCTTCAGCCAGACCTCCCAGGATGTAAGGCCGCTCCACGTTTCCATCCTCGAATCCCACCATCACCTGGTTGCCGGTATAATGGTAACCCATCACAGGATAGCCGTTCTGGTTGGAGGCAAAGTTCAGCCATGGGGTCGAATTTTTAATAGTATCAGCAGTGGCTCCTTTACTCTTGTCGTCATCATCCTCATATTTTACTTCCTGCCATGAGAACATCACGCGGGCGCGGTTCAACGAAGTGGGGTCGTTGGGGTCGGTGATCGTAGCCACTTGCGGAGAGGCATATCTCACATGTCCTGCGGGGATCACGGCCGGGTAGAAGATATGGTCCTTCTTGTCCTGTGCGGTGCCCGTCACATGGAAGGTCAGATTCCCTTTCGCGTCAAACCCTCCTGCGATTTCCACGACAATGAAATTCTCGCCGTTGAAGCTGATGATGTTTCCTAACTTCAGCTGGGGGTTGTTCGTGCCGAAGTTGATGCAGATGGCATCCCTACCCACTGTCTGCTCCTTCGCCAGGATGGTTGAGTATTTCTTGCCGTTGTATTCCGTGCCTATTTCCGAGAACTGTTGGAAACCATCAAGCATTTTTGTCTCAGAGTCGGTTTTCTTGGAGAAATCCCACTGGCCATACTGCTCCTCGCGGCCCGGCTTTTTGTCATCAGGGAAATATTTCCCGTCAAAATCGGAATTAAGCTTTGCAACCGACGACTCTGCCATCGCCAGAGAGAACAGGTTATCGACCAGCCAGTTGGTAGCGAAGGTAGGCAGGTCCTTGTCGTTCTTAAAGAAGGTAGCGAACTGCTTCATGACCCATTTGTCTACTTTTCCGCCGAAATCACCCATCTGGGCTTTCACAATGGCGGGCGACTTCTGAAGCGGCCTGCCCGTCAGACTGCTGTTGTCGGCCTCATAGTCGTATTTGCCGTCTGTAGCCACCGACAAGGGCTTGGCATTAAGGTCGCAGTAAGAGATCTCCTTAATAAGATCCCTGTTGATGGGGATAGCCGTTGCCTTGGCATCATAACCGACATTCAGCGTACCATCTTCGTAATAAAGGAACTCTCCCCATCGGTTGGTCGTACGGGCCAACATGTTATAGAAACTCTCGTTATACTGTACCAGGTAAGGGAAGATATGCTCACAATTGACGCCCTTTTGGGGATCGTACCAATAATACAAGAACCGCATGTTAGTAGTATTGTAGGACATGTGCCCTTGTTTAGCATCCTTTTTAGCCCTTTCTTTCATCAAATCTGAAGACTCATCCATCAAATTCTTATATTCTTTCCGTTTTTTATCTAAGTCATCATCTGATAGTTCCAGGTAACGCTTGGAATATTCGGCACTTTTCTTCCTGGCTTCCTCAGGTTTAGTCTTACGTAATGCCTCTAATTCTTCCTTTTCCTCCTTTGTCATTTCCTGAGCGGCTTTTTCCTTGTCGATCTCTTTCAACAATTTACCCATCTTGTCCAAGTTATTCTCTATCTTTTTTTGCAGATCGGCTACTTCGGGGTCGATAGTCCAGGGCGTGATATACTTGGGCACTTCCGCCTTCAGGATGTCCTCGCCCAGCTTCTTACTCACGAACGTGCGGCTTGCCTGCTTCACGGTCATCAGCTTGTCGAGGCTGTAGATCTTCAGCGTCACGTGCATCGACTTGCTCTGGTAGCTGGGCACCACCTCATGCACATAGAAATCGTCGCCGATGGAGAACGAACCCTCACTCAGACTGACGTTGATGTGCTTGAACAGCTCTTCCAGCTGCTTTCGGCCGATCTCCTGGTAGTCGCTGCTGTCGCCTTGAGACGGGGTGATACTGAGGTCGACGATAATCTCCGTCGGCTCATACATCTTTTTCTGTATGCTGAAGTCCGAGATGCTGAGTCGGTACTTACAGGTCGTCTTCACTTTTTCGCCGACGGCGAAGAAGACGTTGGCCTCTTGCTTGTCGGTGGAAAGAACGATTTTGTCAGTAATCGGCGCAGTGGACGTCAAATCCTTGTAGTGGACTACGCCATTTAATGTCACGGTTATTTTTGCCATAATAATATAATAGGTTTTAGTTTTATACTTTTGGTAAACGGAAATAGGATTGCTCTGCAAATATACTAATTTTGTTTGAAACTCCCGTACGTTATGCCAAATAAATACCAACCTTAACCATTTTTAAGGGCTTTCATGCACGCATTTGGGTCGCTATGCAAAAAAGTGGAAAAATATAATGTTCTGATGATGGTTTTGATCTTAATCGAAGAGCGACTGCTTCTTGGAGGAGATCCTGCTCAGTTTGCCGTTCTTCCATTTGTAGACATCGATGTACATGTGTCCGTTGTCGCGGGCACGGCTGGTGATCGTCTTGGCCTTCTCGTCGAATTCGGGCTCTGCTATCTCGTCGAAGGTGTCGACACGGTAGAACTGTAGCGTGGCGGGATTCCACACATAGGCTGCGTAGGCACTCTGGGCATGACTATGGAAGCCAGTGAAGAGATAGAGGTCGGGGATGCCGTCGAAGTTGATGTCGGTTTCAGTGATCCAGTCCAGGTGTTGGTCTTCTTTGAATGGGTAACTGTAGGATTCCCTGATCTCAGGGGCAACCTTCTTGCCGTCGGCATAGAGATCGACGGTGATATCCTGCAGCCAGCCGTCATTGTCCTTCGTGAAGGCGTACTTGTAACTGTAGGCCTCGCGCTTGGGGGCTGTGAGCGTCGGAGGGACACCGGGCCACCAACTGGCCTTCTCGAATACCGATTTCGTCTGGGTCATGGGCAGCCGTCGGGCGTTGTTTGGGTTGATCCACGTGCCTTTTTTAAAGGTGTAGTCGCCCTCCACTTCGTAATATTCCAAATCAATCTTTCCCGTCATTTCGCCGTCGGCCTGATATTCCTCAAAGGCCATGTGGTAGAGGTATTCCGAGTTGGGATCCTTGGGGTCGGACTTCAGGTAACGGCCCACGATGAGAATTGGCGCAGGGTTCTTGGCGTTGGGGTAGTAGATGTAGCCTGCACAGCGCGATTCACCGTTCTGACTGCTATTCTGAAAGATAAGCTCGAAAGCAGTCTTCCCGTTGAGCATACCCTTGAAGGCGCGGAACTCATCGTAGATATAGTTCTGTGCAGCGAGGGCAGTTGCGCAGAGCAGCATCAGGATAACGGCGATTCTTCTCATGTTGGGCAGTCTGATTGTTATTTGAGGGCAAAGATAAGAGGTTTTGCTGAAACCACCAAACAAAATGAGACAATCTTTCGAAGTTTTTTGATATTAGCCAATAATTCTGCGAAAAGAGGCCCGCAGAGTGTGATACTGCGAGCCTCAATTGTTTAGAGTATGATTGGGCCATGCCCCATACACGAAGTCGTCGTAATGGCCGTCAAGAAGGCCGTGAGTGCAGCTACTACAACCTTCACTGCAATCTCAACAATACGCTTTTTCATTTCCTTTTCAATTCTTTTTTAATTCTGAAATTCTGTGCTTCTTCCGCCGCATCGCCTCTCACTGGGGTCTGGTACTGCCGCAAACGCCTCTCACTGGGGTCTGGCACTGACGTAAAGTCGCAAGCGACTTTCTCGTCAGGTCCTGACCCTAGCGAGAGGCCCCGCCGCAATGCCCTGCCGCAATGCCCGCCGCAATGCTCTAGCGGAGCCCCTCGCCTAAATTTAAGGATTCTGCGTCTGCTGCTCCAATATCCAGTCCTCCAGCGGGGTGACCTTCTTGATGAACTTCTTCTTGCTCGGATCGCTCTCCTCGGGCGTCAGATCGATCTTCTCCTCCACGCCATAGGTGGCGAGTGAGCACTGATCCTTGAAGGTTCGCGAGGTGATGTTGTCGTCGGCAGCACCCTCAGGACGGAAGCGGATATGTACGCCCTTCACGTAGGTGTTCGCGTTCCACTTACCCTCCAGCAGGGCAGCCCTGGTGATACCCTCCTTGGTGCTCTCAACGGTAGGCCAGAAGATACCCAGCCCGTCGATCTTGATGGGGTTGCCCTGTGCGATGAGCTCGATCATGCAGCTCGCCATCTTGATGAGCACACCCTCGATGATGTCTCGGCTATACACGCACTGGTGCTCGCTCATGTGCTTGGCCAGACCTCGGAGCGTGATGGTCTCCTTCTCGCCTGCCTTGGGGTAACACTTGCCGTAACCGGGGTTGTTGGCGTTGATGTTCTTACGAATATTGATTAGAAACTGTGGATTTTGTACCATAATTTTACCTTTCTTTTTTAAAGTTAATAGATTGTTTTGTTAATACTCTTACATCGCTTTTTACGGCGATTTCTAGCATTTCAGACCGGTTCCTTGCGATTCCTGCTCCGCTTACGGTTGAGGCCTCTTTTCTCGTAATTGGAAGGGTGCTCGGCTTACGATTGATTTGCTGCTGCAAAGGTACAAAGAAAATCGATGCAAAACAAGCCTTTTAAGATTTTATCTTAGAATTATTTCAAATGTTAAAATGTAAGGAAAACGGAGTGTAGACAGACGATTTTTATAATGTACCAATGTACCATTGTACCATTACGAAAATCGATTTGCACCCTGAGAAGAGAGAAATTTCTATATATTATATTATAATATATTATAATATATAATATAAATATAATATTAACATTTTCAGCCATGTTACGATGAATAGCAGAAAACCAAATGGTACGATGGTACATTGGTACAAAATCAAATCATCTGACTTAGAGTTTATTCAGACTTAATCAAGAAAGGCCCGCAGCTGTTCTGCGGGCCTTTCTTCTTTACGGGCTTACAGTTTAGAAGGTGGAGCTGGAGGCAGCCTAACTAAAACCTGCAATTTTATGTAAAAGCATGTAAAAGAATGGCGCCTTCTCTTCTTTTTCTGCAAAATTAGCTCAAATTTGGCACATTTTGTCAAGTTAGATGATTTTTTTAAGCTTTATTTGCATTTGCAAGATTAAAATGAACCCTATAACTTTGCAGAAGTTCTTGGGGACGCTTGTCATTTTGAGACGAAAAAACCACAAGGTTCTATTCCGATTCATTGACATGGGACATTCTCACAAGGTGTCTTATTAGCCGTTTCCGGGGAATGCGATCTATAGGGCATTTTGAGACAACGAATGTGGCTCTTCTAAATAGACGAAACCCTTTGGGGACGCTGTTTGGGGACGCTATTAAGCAACTGGGGACGGGGACGCAAATTCTTTGGGCTGAAATATGGGGGACGCAAAATGCAGATTAACATCCTTAAACTACGATGGATTTTTCTGAACCCTCATACCTTAACGTATTTTTAGCAAAAATGCGGTCAAACCTCGGTCAAAATGTCAAAAATGTCATGAAAGTGGATAGCAAATGGATTCGCAGGAGTTTGTGTAAAACATTGAGTCCCCATATACATTATTAATAATAATATAAAAATCAAGTAACAATGAGCAATCAAGTAGATGTAAAATTCAGATTGAAGCAAAGGAAGGCGAAAGGTTCACAATCTGGGAACCTGACCACAGAGAATGTACTTATTACCATGAGAGTAACATATCTCTCCATGCGCCTGGAGTTCTCGACAGGGTATCATATTGATGCCCTACGCTGGGATCAGAAATCCGAACGAGCTATTGGCCCTAATCGTGATGGCCAGTCAGCAGACGAGATTAATGGCGGTATCATGAGACTGGCCAGAAATGTTAGGGATGCAGCCCTTATGTTTGAGGAAATGGAAAAGGTTCCCACTCAGGTTCAGTTTAGAGAAACTTTTGAGAGAATAAGGACGGAAGAACAGCAACATATTGCAGATAACAAGTCCTCTATTAGTATTTGTAAACAGACATCTGAAAGACAGGACAAGATAAAGTCAAAACAGGACAACATCAGTACAAAACAAACTTTTAACAATAATTACGAAACTAAGACAAAGACTGAAATTAACAAGTCTTTGGGGTTCTTCGAAATATTCCATGAGTTCGAAAGATGCAATAGTCGTCTGCATGATTGGACGGAATCTACATTTAAGAAGTATAAAACTCTCCGAAACAACCTGATTGACATGCGAGACTACAAAAGGAATGCCGGTCTTAAGTTCTTTGATTTCACATTTGAGTATTTCGATGAATATGGTTTGCAGGATTTCATTGATTTTCTGAGGAACAATAAGAACTACATGAATTCTAGCGTAACAAAGAATCTCTCACTAATCAAGGTAGTCATCAGATGGGCATACAGAAGAGGATTTCATAATAACAATAAGTTCGAGACGTTTAAGCCGAAGATGAAGACTACGCAGAAGAAAGTGGTATTCCTTACCAAAGCAGAGTTGGATCAAATAGAGAATGCAGACTTACCAGAGACAAAGCTATATCTTTATCGAGTACGTGACGTATTTCTATTCCAGTGCTATTCTGGGTTACGTTATTCAGATGTAGCCAACCTTAAGCGCTGCGATGTTCATGATGACTTCTTTGAGATCACAACAGTCAAGACGTGTGACAGTCTGCGTATTGAGTTAAACAAGCATTCCAAATCAATTCTAGATAAGTACAAAATGTACGATTTCCCAAAAGGGAAGGCTCTTCCAGTAATTAGCAACCAAAGAATGAACGAATATGTTCACGAGTTATGTAAAGAAGCGAAGATTGATGAACCTGTCAGACAGACATACTATAAGGGAAATGAACGTATCGATGTAGTTCGTCCCAAGCATGAACTTGTTGGCACCCATACAGGTAGAAGAACGTTTATATGTAATGCCCTGGGTATGGGAATTCCTCCACAGGTAGTCATGAAATGGACTGGCCATAGCGGATATAAGGCAATGAGTCCATATATAGATGTTGCCGATGATATGAAAGCTGAACAGATGAAGAAATTCAATGAGTTCCTGTAAATCAAAATAGAAGGCCTTTGAGCCTTCTATTTTGTTTCTGTGGAAGTGGAGAGAATCGAACTCTCGTCCGCACAAGGAAACCATACGCTTTCTACATGCTTATCTTGGCCTTCATTTTCGTGTTACAGCAAGACCCAAGCCACCAACTGCAACCTTATCCTCTAAAACTTCATCAGGTCATCGAGGCCTAACCTGACTATTTCCGATTTAACCTGCACCGCTGAATCTTTGGATTCGGAACAACATCCTCTGAGCGATGTCTCGTTCTCTCACCTAGTAAGAGAATAAAGCCAGTAATCTACTGTACTTCGATTAGGCAGCGAGAGCGTAACGTGTTTCGCCAATTAATTTTTCGACCGACGTGATTATGGAGTCCACAGTCATCACTCCGCATGCTTACGTACCATCTCGACTTGCCGTCAAATCCAGTCACCCCCAGATTATAGATGTTGTAATCGGGTGCAAAATTACAAAAAAAACATGAAATGCCAAATTTTTCAGCAAAATATCATAACGCATTAGGATTTTTCCCCATAACTATCGGGAAAACACCCCTTCAATTTAGGATTATTCCTTTGTAAACCTCGACAAAAGTTCCGAACTTTGCACCGTGAACAAGAAACAAAATGTCAAACTCTAAAGTATAGGAGATTAAGATATGAAGAAGATGATGATCCTGGCAGTGATGATGGTGATGACTATCTCGGCCAACGCAATGAGCTATAACGCAGCAAAGCACGAGGCTCTGTTCCTGAGCGACAAGATGGCTTACGAGCTGAACCTCACTGCTGCACAGTATGAGGCAGTCTATGAGATCAACCTCGACTACCTGATGAGCCTGAACGGACACGGTGATGTCTTCGGCATCTGGTGGGATCGTCGTAATGCAGACCTCCGCTTTGTGCTGAACAGCTGGCAGTTCGATAAGTACATGAGCCTGACTCACTTCTATCGTCCTGTAGCTTGGTATGCAGGTGGCTGGACATTCGCAGTGTACTCCCACTATGACAGAGGACGTTTCTTCAACGCACACCCGAAGGTGTTCGTTACCTACAGGGGCGGCAACAGCCATCGTGACCCTCGCTTCTACGCTGACCGTCACATGCCGAAGCCTGCTGTGCACCATCCTGCTCCTGCAGCACATCGCCATGCACCAGCTCCGGCTCCGCATCACGGAAAGCCCGCAGTTGCACACAATGACCATCACGGCTCAGACCGTCACATGGCAATGAACACTAGCCGCGGCAACGGTGGCCACTTCGGACGCAGGTAAACTGTTCCATAAAATCTCTATATGCCTTGCAAAAGGACTCACGGGGAATCTCAAAAATGGGGTTTCCCGTTCTTACTGTAGAAAGATGAATAGTTAGTTAATATAGAATACAAATTTGGTGCCTTTTGAGCCAACTCCATCATAATCAGCGACTTCAGAAAACTGGCTATTTAGTTCATCAATGGCATCATCATCAAGGGTAACTTTTAGCTCCAATTCAATGGCCATCCGTCGCTCATTGTAACTAAGGTTCCAGATACATTCACCCAGAACGGCGTTCACAACCGTTCTGATCTCGTCCTGAGTGCGCCAAATGGAATCAAAATCTGTCATTTCTTAATGAGATATGTATCGAGGTCTGCATCATACACGACCTTCATTCCAAATTTCAGCCCTAATGATTTTACAACACTTTCTATCTCTTCAACAGCTTTCTGCCCTAAATTTCTAAACTTAAGAAACTGTTCTGGCTTATATTGTACGAGGTCACCCATATATTCTATATCTGCAGCGCGAAAAGCGGAGCGGATTCTGGTACTGAAATTACAATCAATGATGCTCTTAGAAAGAGCTTCGGCTACTTTATCAT
>JAEEGH010015805.1_pt1 | contig 16329 bp, 8 predicted proteins | sample 9134181 | NCBI WGS metagenome assembly JAEEGH01 (sample SAMN16246544, study PRJNA631951) | gut metagenome | biome: gut microbiome; feature: rumen; material: DP-attached | host: Bos | place: Iran: Karaj | collected 2018-10
GTTGGATACGCGTTACTCACCCGTGCGCCGGTCGCCAGCAACAATAGCAAGCTATCGTCCTGCTGCCCCTCGACTTGCATGTGTTAAGCCTGTAGCTAGCGTTCATCCTGAGCCAGGATCAAACTCTACATTGTAAAATCTTTATTTCTCGGCATCGTGCGGAAAAACCACACGACACACTTTTTCTCTGTCTCAGAACGCTTATATCCGGTAGTTTAAGAAATTAAAACGGTTCGTCTTCAATTACCCAAGTACATATATAATATATACTCGCTTCTTGTACTACTTCTTTCTCTGTCTATGTAAGTCTTTCAAAGAACTCGTTTGGGATTGCTTTATCAGGACATTTCCTGAAAGCGGGTGCAAAGGTACGACTATTTTCCGAATCGCCAAAACTTTTCCGACTTTTTTTTCGTTTTTCATAAAAAAAAGTTTCGGAACTTGATTTACATCAATTCCCGAAACTCCTATACCTTATTATATAATATAGACTCTGCTAATTACTCATTGTCAGGAGCCTGACCAATGAGGTCCATGAACTCATCGAGTTTCGGAGTTATGATAATCTGAGTACGACGATTACGCTGCTTACCCAATTCAGTGGTATTGGGCTGGAGTGGGTTATACTCACCGCGACCACCTGCAGTCAGACGCTTCGGGTCTACACCATAGTCGTTCTGCAAAGCCTGAACAACACTGGAAGCACGCAGGCATGAGAGGTCCCAATTATTGCGAATATTCTCACGTTTGATAGGCACATCGTCGGTATTTCCCTCGATGAGTACATCGTAGTCTTTGTAGTCCTTGATAATCTTGGCGATCTTCGACAAGGTCTCAGCGGCACGATCATTGATCTCATAAGAACCACTCTTATAGAGCATGTTGTCAGCCAACGAGATATAGACGACACCCTTCAGCACCTGTACGTCGACCTCCTTCAGCTCTTCCTTCGAAAGCGAACGAGTCAGGTTGTTGGTAAGAACCATGTTTAGCGAGTCGCTCTTAGACTTTACCTCCACCAGATGGCGGATGTATTGGTTCGACTCATTAATCTGGTCTACTAGCTTCTCTATACTAACATTGTTCTGACTTGCATTAGAAAGGCTCTGCTCCAGAGAGTTCTGTAGAGTTGCATTCTGCTTGCGCAACTCAGCAATCTGCTCTTCAAGACTGGTCACACGCGTATTCGATGCGGCCAATTGTTCCTTGGTATTCTGATAGTTGGTCTGTAAAGCCTTATTCTCTTCCTGGCAAGCCACCAGATCCTTCTTGGAGGCGCAACTGGTCATCAGCAGAACTGCTGCCAACGACATCATAAAAATACATTTCTTCATATTCAATAATCAATTAAATAAACATTTTTCGGGTGCAAAGTTAATGATAAGACGCACATTTCACACAAAAGATGCATCGATTTAGATTATTTTAAGTACCTTTGCACCAAAATTAAAAATAAATAAGGTATATAGGATATGATTCTCTTTTTCAAGACCCCCCAGAAGTCTGTGATTGCTACTGCAGCAGATCACATGCTCAACGAACAAGAAGTAAAGGAACTGTGCTGGCTGTATGGCGATGCAGAACTGCTGACTGGCGAGACGCTCGAAGGCTATTTTGTGGGTCCGCGCCGTGAAATGGTGACTCCATGGTCGACAAATGCTGTTGAAATTACACAGAACATGGGTCTCAGCGGCATCAGTCGTATTGAAGAGTATTTTGCCGTAGACAGCAAGGATGCTGAACACGACGAGATGCTGCAGCGCATGTACGATGGTCTGAATCAGGATATCTTTACGATTAACATCAAACCTGAGTCCATTAAGTATGTGGACAACCTAGAGGAATATAACGAGCAGGAAGGTCTTGCTCTGAGTCCTGAGGAGATTGAGTATCTCCATGGACTGGAGAAACAGAATGGTCGTCCGCTGACGGACTCAGAGATTTTCGGCTTTGCACAGATCAACTCTGAACACTGCCGTCATAAGATTTTCGGCGGTACATTTATCATTGATGGCAAGGAGATGGAGTCAAGCCTCTTCGCGATGATCAAGAAGACCACGCAGGAGAACCCCAACAAGATTCTGTCTGCCTATAAGGATAACGTTGCTTTTGCACAAGGTCCTGTTGTTGAACAATTCGCTCCGAAAGACCAGTCGACAAGCGATTATTTCCAGGTAAAAGATATAGAGAGTGTTATCTCGCTGAAAGCTGAGACACATAACTTCCCAACAACCGTAGAGCCATTCAACGGTGCTGCTACAGGTACTGGTGGTGAGATTCGCGACCGTATGGGTGGCGGCGTAGGTTCTTGGCCTATCGCTGGTACAGCTGTCTATATGACGGCTTATCCTCGTCTGCACGATGATAACGATGTAGCTCGCGACTGGGAGGACATTCTGCCCGTGCGCCAGTGGTTGTATCAGACGCCTCAGCAGATTCTGACCAAGGCTTCTAACGGTGCTTCTGACTTCGGTAACAAGTTCGGTCAGCCACTGATTTGTGGTTCTGTACTCACCTTCGAGCATCAGGAGGGCAAAGAGAAGTACGCTTACGATAAGGTGATCATGCTGGCTGGTGGTGTTGGTTATGGTACCAAGCGTGACTGCTTGAAGAAGGAACCTCAGAAGGGCAACAAAGTAGTTGTGGTAGGTGGTGATAACTATCGCATCGGTCTTGGTGGCGGTTCTGTATCATCAGTTGATACAGGTCGTTATAGCAATGGTATCGAGTTGAACGCCGTACAGCGTGCCAACCCTGAGATGCAGAAGCGTGCATACAACTTGGTTCGTGCCCTCTGTGAGGAGGATGTGAACCCCGTTGTCTCTATCCACGACCACGGATCAGCCGGTCACTTGAACTGCTTGTCAGAGCTTGTTGAGGAGTGCGGTGGTGAGATTGATATGACCAAGCTGCCTATCGGTGACAAAACGCTGAGCTCTAAGGAGATTATCGCCAACGAGAGTCAGGAACGTATGGGCTTGCTCATTGACGAGAAGCATATTGAACATGTACGTAAGATTGCTGAGCGCGAGCGTGCTCCATTGTATGTGGTTGGTGAGACTACCGGTGATGCCCACTTCTCGTTCAAGCAGGGTGATGGTGTGAAGCCTTTCGACCTCGATGTGGCTCAGATGTTCGGTCACTCACCGAAGACCATCATGCGTGACAATACCGTGGAACGTCATTATGAGAATGTAACCTACACACAGGATAAAATTGACGAATACCTCGAGCGCGTGCTTCAGTTGGAGGCTGTGGCTTGTAAGGACTGGTTGACCAACAAGGTAGACCGCTCTGTGACAGGTAAGATCGCCCGTCAGCAATGCCAGGGCGAGATCCAGTTGCCATTGAGCGACTGTGGTGTCGTTGCCCTCGACTATCGTGGCAAGAAGGGTATTGCAACCGCCATCGGCCATGCCCCTCAAGCAGGTCTTGCTAATCCTGCTGCTGGAAGTGTACTCTCTGTTGCCGAGGCTTTGACTAACATTGTTTGGGCTCCTATGGCAGAGGGAATGGATAGTATCTCTTTGAGTGCAAACTGGATGTGGCCTTGTCGCTCTCAGGAGGGTGAGGATGCCCGTCTGTATGAGGGTGTTAAGGCGCTCTCAGATTTCTGCTGCGACCTGCATATCAACGTGCCTACTGGTAAGGACTCGCTTTCACTCTCTCAGCAGTATCCTAACGGCGAGAAGATTATCTCTCCAGGAACAGTGATTGTATCTGCTGGTGGTGAGGTTTCTGACATCAAGAAGGTGGTATCGCCTGTATTGGTAAACGATAAGAACGCTTCGCTTTATCATATCGACTTCTCGTTCGACGAGCAGCGTCTCGGAGGATCTGCTTTCGCCCAGAGCTTAGGTAAGGTGGGCGACGATGTTCCTACCGTTAAGAATCCAGAGTACTTTGCTGATGCCTTCATGGCTGTACAGCAGATGATTGAGAAGGGCTGGATTATGGCTGGCCACGATATCTCTGCCGGTGGTCTTATCACTACTCTGCTCGAGATGTGCTTCGCAAACCAGAAGGGCGGTATGCATATCAACCTGCACGATATCTGCAAGGATGGCGACATCGTCAAGACCCTGTTCGCTGAGAACCCGGGTGTGGTTATCGAGGTGAGCGACGAACACAAGCAGGAGTTCAAAGACTTCATGGAGGAACAAGGCGTTGGCTTTGCTAAGATTGGTTATCCAGTACCAGACAGCCGCAGCATTGTAGTTAAGGCAGACGATGATGAAATGAGCTTCGATATTGATGCTCTCCGTGATACATGGTATAAGACTTCTTACCTTCTCGATCGTAAGCAGAGCTTCAACGGCAAGGCTAAGGAGCGCTTTGAGAACTACAAGAAACAGCCACTGGAGATGAAATTCAACAAGAACTTTACTGGTAAACTGGCACAATATGGCATCTCTGCCGACCGTCGTGAGGCATCTGGCATCAAGGCTGCTATCATCCGTGAGAAGGGTACCAATGGTGAGCGCGAGATGGCTTACTGCCTCTATCTCGCAGGCTTCGACGTGAAGGATGTGATGATGACCGACCTGATTACTGGTCGCGAGACCCTCGAGGACATCAACATGATTGTGTTCTGCGGTGGTTTCTCTAACTCAGACGTACTTGGCTCTGCTAAGGGCTGGGCTGGTGCCTTCCTCTTTAATCCCAAGGCTAAGGAGGCACTCGATAAGTTCTATGCCCGTAAGGACACCCTCTCACTGGGTATTTGTAACGGTTGTCAGTTGATGGTAGAGCTTGGCCTTACAGGTGCAAAGGGCGCTAAGATGCTTCACAACGATTCTCACAAGTTCGAGAGTGAGTTCATCACCTTGAGCATTCCTCAGAACAACTCTGTGATGTTCGGTTCACTGAGCGGCAACAAGCTCGGCCTGTGGGTGGCTCACGGAGAGGGTAAGTTCTCGCTGCCTGAGGCTGAGAGCGCTTACAACGTGATTGCGAAGTACAACTACGCCGGCTATCCTGCTAACCCCAATGGTTCGGACTATAACGTAGCAGGTATCTGTTCTGAGGACGGTCGTCATCTCTGCATGATGCCTCACCTGGAGCGTGCTGTATTCCCTTGGCAGAATGCCTGGTATCCAGCAGATCGCAAGAACGACGAGGTAACCCCATGGATTGAAGCCTTCGTCAATGCAAGAAAGTGGGTTGAAGCACAGAAGTAATGAATATTTACTGGGAATCGTTCAAAACCTTCTTTAAGATTGGCATATTCACCCTTGGTGGTGGATATGCCATGATACCTTTGATAGAGGAAGAAGTAGTGAACAGGAAACAGTGGGTATCGAAGGACGAGATGCTCGACCTGATAGCCATTGCGCAGAGTTGCCCTGGTGTCTTCGCCATCAACATCGCCATCTTTATCGGCTATAGGTTGAAAAAGGAACGTGGAGCTATTGTCACCACCTTGGGAACGGCATTGCCTTCGTTTCTGATCATCCTCCTAATAGCCTTGTTCTTCCAGCAATTCAAGGAGAATCACATTGTCGAAGCGATGTTCCGAGGCATCCGTCCTGCCGTTGTAGCATTGATAGCCGTTCCTACTTTCAATATGGCCAAACGTGCGGAACTGAATAAGTTTACCATCTGGATTCCCATTGTGTCAGCACTTGCCATTTGGTTGTTGGGCGTGAGTCCTATTTGGGTGATTATTGTTGCTGGCATCGGAGGTTTCGTGTGGGGGAAGATAGGAAATAATAAGAAATAATGGGATAGGGTATGATATATATTAATCTGTTTATTACCTTCTTTAAGATAGGTCTCTTTGGTTTCGGCGGAGGCTATGGCATGCTGTCGCTCATCCAGCACGAAACAGTAGAGCGCTGGCACTGGCTTAGCAGCAGTGACTTTACGGATATCGTCGCCATCTCACAGATGACGCCTGGACCTATCGGCATCAACTCCGCCACCTACTGCGGCTACACGGCCTGCATCAATGCCGGTTTCTCCATGCCCATGTCTGTCCTTGGCTCTGCCACTGCTACCTTTGCACTAGTACTGCCCTCGCTGATTCTGATGATACTCATTAGCAAGATGTTCATGAAGTACATGCACACCCGTACCGTTACCTCTGTTTTTCAAGGGTTACGACCTGCGGTGGTAGGACTATTAGCCGCTGCCACCTTATTATTATGTACACGTGAGAACTTCAGTATGCCGAAAGAGAACCTATGGCAGTTCTGCATCAGCTGCTTCCTGTTCGCTTCAGCCTTCTACGGCGTCAAAGTTCTGAAAATCAATGCCATTCGCATGATTATCTACTGCGCCATAGCAGGACTCGTACTCTTCTACTGATTACTTGTGCTTGTTGTAATAGTCAACGGCACGACGAACGTTTTCCTGAATAGACTTCGACGTAAATGTAGCACCCGTAACTGCATCGACATCCTGCACTGTTCCTTTCTTCACATTGACGCCCTCATACTTAGGAAGCATATTCTTCTTCACCTTGGCAACATACTTCGGACCATCTTGGGTCTTCAAAGCCTCAACCTTTACAATCTTTCCTTTTTTAATATACACCTCTACAGGCGTAGGACCAGCATAGCCCTCTACGTCTTGAGCCAGCGTTGTTGTATTAACAACATACGTACCGTCTTTTTCCTTACGCATCACGTCCTGTGCTTGGACTGTGACAAAAGCCGTCAAAAGCCAAACGGCTATCAATACCTTTTTTACCATTCTATAATATACCAATAATTTATACCTTATTATATTAATAATTGCCCAAAGCGCTAATGCTCTGTGGCATCCAAACCTCCATCAGACCAGGACCGCGGTGGTTCCATGCATAGTAGGGAATCATCGTCAGACAAACAGGGGTCACATGGGCTGAGCCTTCCTGGTCGATGCTGACAGCCTCACCATCCACCTCAATAGCCTTGACGCTAAAGTTGACATCACGATTACCCTTGATATCACGGTCGACAACAGAGAAACGAGGTTGACGAGGCATCAAGAAATCGAAGATGTTAAAGTCCTTGTTGTCAGCACCCTCGGCACAATATACCAACGGACCACGCTCGACAGCGATACGGCCACGATCATCGGCAACACGGTGCGAAGCCTTGACAGTACGTACGGGCATATCGAAGTGGATGGTCACCACGTCACCCTTCTTCCACGTGCGGTTGACGGTCAGATAGCCGTTTTCCAACTGGCCATTAACCTGCTGACCATTGACCTTGACGCTATAATTGCCTAAGACATCATCAGCGAAACGGTAGAGATCACTGGGAACTGGCGAACGGTCTACCCAACCAGGAATACGGATCATCATAGCAAACTGTTTGACCTGATTTTTTTGGACACGAATGGTGATATCGCCATCCCACGGATAGTTGGTTTCCTGCTGCAGCACGACATCCTTGCCCTCCACCTGCATCGTAGCAGTATTGCCTGCAAAGAGGTTGACATAGAGGTTACGATCCTTGACAGCGTACATATAGCCAGGGAACGACGGGATGAAGCGACAGAGGTTCGATGGACAGCAGGCACAGCCAAACCACGGCTGACGCTCCACGGTGCCATCGGCATTGAACTTATACTTGCCGTCTGATGACAATGGATTGGGATAGAAGAAGCGGCCACCGTCGACACTCATACCACTGATGACGCCGTTGTAAAGTGTACGCTCCATGCAGTCGATGTACTTGGCATCGCCATGTAACAGGAACATACGATGGAACAGGTAGACCATCGAGATGGCAGCACACGTCTCGTTATAAGAAGTGAGGTTTGGCAGTTCATAGTCTGCACCAAAGGCCTCGCCCTGATGACGGGCACCTACACCACCAGTGATATAATATTTCTTCGAGACGATATTGTCATAGATGGCATCGATGGCCTTCAAATAGTCCTGATCTCCTGTCAGTGCAGCCACATCAGCCATTCCGGCATACATATAACCAGCGCGGACGGCATGTCCCCATGCCTCTGTCTGATCAACCACAGGCTTATCGCTCTGCGAATAGATATCGTGACGCTGCGTCTTGCCACGATAGTCGAGCAGGAACTTAGCCTCGTCCAGATACTTCTGTTCACCCGTCAGCACATACAGACGGGCCAGCGCCATCTCAGCAATCTGGTGGCCAGGTGTCACACAGGCCTGTCCAGGATTGGGCCCCACTTCGCGGATGACGCAGTCGGCATAACGCTTGGCGATGTTTAGAAACTTGTCGCTTCCCGTAGCCTGATAGTGGGCACAGGCAGCATCCACCATGTGGCCGAGATTGTAGAGCTCATGGCTTAGGATCTCCTCCACCTCCCAACGTTGCTTACCAGACCACTGGTGCGGATGCCCAGGATTGATAGTACGAGCCGTATACAGGTAGCCATCCGGTTCCTGTGCAGCCCCTACGATGTCGAGCACGGAGTCGATGTAGGCCTGTAGCTTCTTGTCAGGATAGGTCTGGAGCACATAGCTGGCACCCTCTATGGTTTTGTAGACATCGGTATCGTCAAACGAAAAGCCCATAAACTTCGAGACATCCCACTTGGGAGTCTTCAGTCCCTCGTGGCCAGGATGCTGCAGAGTATAGGCTGCCATGTTGAAGTTTTCGTAGCGGTGTTCGCTCTCACACTTCGAAAAAGCCAGAGGGATGGTCACCTCTCGGGCAGCACGGATGCGTTCCCCCCAGAAAGTTCCTGGAGTCACCTTGACAGCAGTAAAGGGTACTTGACTGATGGGATAGCCATTGCTACGCGTCACTTCCTTCTTTGCCTGGATGCTCAAGCAGAGCATGACACTCAGCAGAATCAATGAAATTCGTCTCATGTTATTTACAATGTTTTCGTTTTAAGACCGCAAAGGTAGTCATTTAGTTACAAACGACAAAACTTTTCGTCTTAATAAAAAATAAAGCACCCGATATGTACAAGCGTTTTACTCTCTTTTTCTTTCTGCTGATGGCTACGCTGGTGACCTCAGCACAACAAAAAGTGTATATCTCCACCTCGTTCCACGAACCCGCTACCGATGGTCTTCGTTTCATCTATAGTCATGATGGTTGGACGTGGCAGGCAATAGACGGCATTTGGCTTCGCCCTGAGGTGGGCAAGCAGCGTGTCATGCGTGACCCCAGCATCATCCGTACACCTAATGGTATGTTCCATCTGGTATGGACCAGCAGCTGGCGAGGCGATCGTGGCTTTGGCTATGCCTGTTCTAAGGACTTGGTACACTGGAGTGAACAACGTTTCATCGAGGTGATGCCTGACACCACCACAGTGAATGTTTGGGCACCAGAACTATTCTGGGACGATGTCAAGCAGCAGGCCGTCATCGTCTGGGCATCGTGCATTCCAGGTAAATTCCCTGATGGTCAGGAGGATCATAAAAACAATCACCGCCTCTACTATACCACCACGAAGGACTTCAAGACCTTTGCCCCCACGAAGCTGATGATAGACCCTGGGTTCTCGTGTATCGACGCCACAATGGTGAAGCGCGGCAAGAATGATTATGTGATGGTGCTGAAGGACAACACCCGTCCTGAGCGCGACATCAAGGTAGCCTATGCCAAGTCACCTTACGGCCCGTGGAGCAAGGCTTCGGAGCCGTTTACAGGCAAGATGATGGAGGGGCCGACGACAGCGAAGGTTATACGCAAGGTAGATAAGAAGATAGAAGATGGATGGCTGATTTACTATGACCGTTATCGACTCAAAGACTTCGGTGCCCACTTCACAAAGGATTTTGTGACTTTCGAGGACGTCAGCAACAAGACGACCGTTCCTGCTCTGCACAAGCACGGCACCATCTTCGAGGCTGATGAGACCATTCTGCAAGGACTGTTGAATGCCAAGAAGATTCACTATACAGGCAAGACGCTGAGCAATCCCAACCGCCACGATGGAGGGCTGAGTCCTGTAGTGGGTGTGCATAACATCCAGATACTGCGCGCCAATCGCGAGCATCCGTCAGAGGCCAATGGCAATGGCTGGACGTATAACCACCAGCCCATGATGGCCTATTGGAATCATCAGTTCTATGTGCATTATCTCTGCGATCCTTCCGACGAGCATGTACCGCCTTCTCATACCATGTACCAGACCTCAACGGATGGCTATTTGTGGAGCACGCCGCAGATGCTCTTCCCTGACTTGCAGGTGCCCGAGGGCTTTACCAAGCCCAATCGTAAAGATGTTGCCCATAACCTCATTGCCATCATGCACCAGCGTGTGGGATGGTACACCAGCAAGAGCGGACAGCTCTTCGCCATCGGCAACTACGGTGTAGCCTTCGACAAGAAGGATGACCCCAACGATGGCAATGGCATTGGTCGTGTCATTCGTGAAATAAAAAAGGACGGCACGCTGGGGCCGATATACTTTATCTATTATAATGGAAACTACGGAAAAGGGGTGAAGAGCGGAAGCTATAAGACTGCTTTTCCCTACTACACCAAGGCTCCGAAGGATGTCAGGAGTGCCTGCGAAGAAATCCTCGCCAATCCCCGCTACCGCATGCAATGGGTAGAGGAGGCAGACCGTAACGACCCGCTCATTCCTTTGCACAAAGAATACAAAGCCTATTGCGACTATACCCTGCCCGACGGACAGATTGCGTCACTGTGGAAGCACGCTCTCACCTCGACCTCCGCTGACGGAGGCCTGACATGGGCTCAACCCGTGGAACGTGCCAAGGGTTTTGTGAACAGCAATGCGAAAATTTGGGGACAGCGTCTTAGCGATGGCACCTATGCCACTATCTACAATCCTTCTGAATACCGTTGGCCACTGGCTATTTCCTTGAGTAAGGATGGCTATGAGTATACCACGCTAAATCTGGTTCAGGGCGAAGTGCCCCCAATGCGCTATGGTGGCAACTACAAGAGCTATGGTCCTCAGTATGTAAGAGGCATTCAAGAGGGCAATGGCACACCTGCTGATGGCGATTTATGGGTAACCTACTCAATGAACAAGGAAGATATGTGGGTGGCGCATATCCCCGTGCCCGTCCAGACGGAAGCCCACCAGCATGCTGATGGTAAGGAGTTTGGTGTCAGCAAACTGGCCAAGCTCACAAACTGGAATATCTATTCACCCGTCTATGCCCCCGTATCGCTGAGCGACGGCTGGCTGACGCTCTCTGACAGTGACCCCTTCGACTATGCCCGCGTCGAGCGTAAGATTCCTGCTTCGAAAGAACTGAAGGTAGTCTTCGACCTGCGTGCCTCGCAAAACGACAAAGGTCTGTTGCAGATAGAGTTCCTCGACGAGCACGGTACTGCCTGCTCACGTATCGAGCTCACCAACGAAGGCGTTATGCGCTGTAAGGGAGGTGCGCGCTATGGCGGCTTGGGCAAATACGAGCCCAACACCACGTATCATATCGAGGCGATCTTAAGCGTCTCGAGGCGGATGATAGAGGTATATATCAACGGCAAGAAGGCAGGTCAGCGCATGTTCTTTGCACCTGTCGAGAGCATCGAGCGCGTCATGTTCCGCACAGGTTCAGAGCGCCGATTCCCTGATATTGACACCCCTGCCGATTGGGATGGCACCCTCGACAATGCTGGCGACAAAGCCCCCACAGCGACTTTCGCCATTGCCAATGTTTGTACTGTGCCCGTTGGTTCTCCTTCGGGCACTGCCGCTTTCCTCCACTACGACGACTACAAGCACTACGTTGACTACTTCAACACGATGGAGGATGAATCCATCGTGCAGGCCATTCCCAACAGCAAGGCATGGGAGTGGATGACGCAGAACGTGCCCCTGTTCGACTGTCCCAACAAGGACTTTGAGGAGATGTGGTACTATCGCTGGTGGACACTTAGAAAACACATCGAACTGACGCCTGTGGGTTATGCGATGACGGAGTTCCTCGTCAACCGCAATTATGCAGACCAGTGGAAGCTCATCTCTTCTGGCGTAGGTCATCACATCCACGAGAGCCGTTGGCTGCGCGACACCACCTACCTCGACCAGATCGTCAACACTTGGTATCATGGTAACGACGGTCAACCCATGAAGAAGCTCGTCAATTACTCCTCATGGATAGCCCATTCGCTGTGGCAACGCCATCTGGTAGATGGTAGGAAGCAGTGGTATGTCGATATGTTGCCCTCTCTGGAGTGGGAGTATAACGAGTGGGAAACGACGCACACTCGTGAAGGTGGCCTCTATTGGCAGGCCGACGTGCAGGACGCGATGGAGGAGACCATCAGCGGTGGACGCAAGAAGAAATACCTGCGCCCCTCCATCAATGCCTACATGTACGGCAACGCAATGGCTATCGGCAATATTAGTGCGCTTGGCGGTTTACCCGCCAAGGCTCAGGTTTACTTCGCCAAAGCCAACGACCTGAAGGAAAAGGCCCACGCCAAGCTTTGGAATGAAGACCACCAGTTCTTCGAGACCCACCGCATCGACTCCAGCGCCAATGTCCGCGAAGCCATCGGCTTCATGCCTTGGTACACCCACATGGCCAAGGACGACCCCAAGTACAGTGTCGCCTGGCTTCAGGCTGCTGACGAGCAAGGCTTCTCGGCTCCCTATGGTCTGACCACTGCCGAGCGTCGCCATCCGCAGTTCCGTACCCACGGTGTCGGCAAGTGCGAATGGGACGGAGCCATCTGGCCCTTTGCTACCAGTCAGACGCTGACGGCTATGGCCAATTTCGCCAACGATTATTTGGGTGATAGGTGTTTGGTGATAGGTGATGGATATAACCAACACCCAACATCCAACACCCAACACCTTAAAATGGATTCCCTCTTCTTCGCTGAAATGGAGAAATACATGCAGAGCCAGCACATGCGAGGCAAGCCCTACATTGGCGAATATCTCGATGAAACCACAGGTTATTGGCTGAAAGGTGATCAGGAGCGCAGTCGATATTACAACCACTCTACGTGGAACGACCTGATGATTACAGGCCTCTGTGGTCTCCGTCCCCGTCAGGACAATACGATTGAAGTCAACCCGTTGCTGCCTGCTGGCAAATGGGATTATTTTTGCCTCGACAACGTGCTGTATCATGGTCACAACCTCACCATCCTCTGGGACAAGGACGGTTCGCGCTATCATGCTGGCAAGGGTCTGCGCGTCTATATCAACGGCCAACTGAAGGGCCAGCGCGACACTATCGGTCGCCTGCTTATCCCGAACGCTTTGTAATCCTTCAGTAATTATCCAAAATCCGCTGCAACCGCTCACGTCTACGCTGTTTCTTGGACTTACGGTCAGGGATTATCTTGTGGAGCAGATAGCCTAACAGGCTGAAGGGATTGACGCCAACGGTCATAGCTCCACCCACCTGGCTCTTTCGTTGCTCTTCCAACCAATGGCTCTGATGGGCCAGTTGCATCTCTGTCCGCAATTTAGGTGTCATAATGTTAATGGAGACTGGTGGATGTTTGGGTTCCATCTTCGTGGGGTCGTCGACGGGTATGGATGGTGCTATCGGACCAATGCCCAGCGTATCGTGCTGCTCTGGGCGGAGCGGTTCGTTGCGCAACCATTCTTCATAGTCGTTCGTTGTGGAGTCAGGCATCTGTATCCGTTTCCTGTTCTCATCAACCTGTGCCCTGACTACAATAGCCAAGGTGAGTAACGAGAGCATGATGATGCAACGCCTATAATCCATGCCAGTTGATAATATTGCTAATTTCCGTGCAAAGATATACAATCTGCAGAGAATAGCATACCAGGAAAGCGTTACAAATTCTTACTGATATTTAAATTTAAGCCTTTCTTATACTTTTTACGTTAACGAGTCTTTTGTGACCAAAGTGATAATTGTTCCGCAAATCTTTGGAACTCTTTCTATCCGAAGGCACTTCCTGCCTCGTCCGCACGGAGCAGACGGGTCGTCCGCACGGAGCGGGCGGGGGAGGAAGTGCCTTCGGGCGACCCGGGAAGTGCCTTCGGATGAGGCAGGATGTGCCTTTGGATGTAAGCGTATCCGCTGTAATCTGACGGGTTAGGGTGGGGTTAAGGTGGGGATAGGGTGTCGGCCTATACCCTAACCCGCTTCAAAGTCCGATGTACAGAGGGATTGAGAGGGGGCGGGTTAGGGTGTTAGGGTGTCTTGGGTGTTGGGTGTTGGGTGTTGGGTGATGGGTGTTGGTGTTTCGTGCCGATGCCTTCTATGGGTCGTGCGGATAATGCCTTGCCGGTGTTCCGATGGCACTTTCGAGACGAAGGGATGGCACTTTACCCCCCTAAACCCCTATCGGAACGAGTCGAAGGTGCCATGCCTTGCACTCGAAGGAAGCCTCTCTTCGACTCGAAGAAAGGCCTCCGTCGACCCGAAGATGATGACAAAAGAAATGCGCTATACGTCTTTATATTAGTATGAGACAAGTCTTGTTATTGCTATTGATGAGATTTGTGCTGCCGCTGTCTGCTCAAGAGAGTGATTTCGGCAGTGCCCAATGGATTGGTGCCATTACGCGCCAAGCGGCCAGGATTCCTGAGGGCCGGCTATTCCAGGGTAGCGTGTTGAAAGAGACACGTTCGCTGTGGGCACAGGTCGACACGCTGTCACGAAGGAGCATTATCCTACGGCGCGATTTCCAGCCCACAAAGCCTATCCGCAAGGCCACGGCATACATCTGCGGCCTTGGCTTCTACGAACTGACCATCAATGGACAGAAGGTGGGCGATGCTGAGTTTGCCCCTTTGTGGAGCGACTACGACAAGACCGTTTTTTATAACACGTACGATGTCACCCATCAGCTAACACCCAACACCCAACACCCATCACCCATCACCCTCCAAGTCCTTCTGGGCAATGGTTTCTTCAATGAACAGGGCGGTCGCTATCACAAGCTGAAGATTTCGTTTGGTCCTCCCACGCTATTGTTCCGCTTGCATGTTGACTATCAAGATGGCTCGCAGGAGGACATCGTCAGCGACGAACGATGGCAGTGGACGCTGTCGCCCATCACATTCAACAGCATCTATGGCGGAGAGGATTATGATGCCCGGTTGGAGGCCTCCCCCTCCCCCGCCCCCTCCCAAGGAGGGGAGCTTTGGAAGCCTGTGGTGATTCAGCAGGCTCCACATGGTGTATTGCGCAAGCAGATAGCGCACCCTGTTAAAATCATGGAGCGCTATGGGGTAAAGGACACGGTGCGCAAGGATTCTGTCCTTGTGCTCGACATGGGCCAGAACCTCGCTGGCTTTCCGGAAATCACTGTAGAGGGCAAGGCCGGCCAATACATTAAACTTACGCCTGGTGAGACGCTGACTCCCGATAGTTTCGTCAACCAAAAGCAAACGGGCCGTCCCCATTATTATACGTATATATTAAAAGGTAATAGCCAACACCCATCACCTAACACCCATCACCCAGAAGTCTGGCATCCCCGCTTCTCCTATTACAGCTTCCGCTATCTACAGATAGAAGGCGACATTGACGTGCTGAAGAAGGTGGAGTCATGCTTTGTCTATAATTCGGCTCCGAAGACTGGCTCTTTCGAGTGCTCTAATCCGCTCTTCAACGACACTTACCGGCTCATTGACCGTGCTATCCGCAGCAACTGGCAAAGCGTTTGGACGGACTGTCCTGCCCGTGAGAAGTTAGGATGGCTGGAGCAAGACTGGTTGAATGGCGAGGGATTGGTCAGCAACTACGACTGCCAAGCCATGCTGGAACAGACCATGCAAATCATTGCCGATGCCCAGCACGACGACGGTTCCATGCCAGAGATAGCCCCAGAATATACCGTCTTCACGGGGTCGTGGGCACGTCCCTTCCAGGAGTCGCCAGAATGGGGAGGAGCCATCATTGCCCTACCCTTCCTATACCGTGACTTTTATGGTGATGACAGCCTCATCACCCACTATTGGCCACAGATGAAGCGCTACGTCGACTATCTGGCGACGCAGGACTCTTGCTACATTCTGAAACAAGGACTCGGCGACTGGTATGACTACGGACCTGGACGGGCTGGGTTTGCCCAGAACACCCCTATGCCACTCGTCTCAACAGCCCACTATTATTGGTGGAACCACCTGATGCAGGAGCCACGTGCTGACAGCATCAAGGCCGCTTTCATCCGCGAGTTCTACCATCCGGAGAGTCATCAGTTCGGCACAGGCAGTCAGTGTGCACAGGCTATCGCCCTCGAGATGGACCTCATCCCTGAGGGTGAGCGTGAGGCTGTACTGGAACAGCTGATAGCTGACATCCATGCTCATGGCGACCGTCTGACGACAGGCGACGTAGGCAACCGCTATCTGTTCAATGCCCTCATCCACAACGGCCAACAGGAGCTGTTGTACAAGATGCTCAACCACTATGATGTGCCTGGCTATGGCTATCAGATCAAGAAAGGCATGACGACGCTGACGGAACAG
>JAEEGH010015806.1_pt1 | contig 16329 bp, 11 predicted proteins | sample 9134181 | NCBI WGS metagenome assembly JAEEGH01 (sample SAMN16246544, study PRJNA631951) | gut metagenome | biome: gut microbiome; feature: rumen; material: DP-attached | host: Bos | place: Iran: Karaj | collected 2018-10
TAGTCGTTGGCTCTATTCTATAATCTTAAAAGCACGAAATCAGCACATAAATCAAAAAAAAATCAGCACCAAATCAGCACAAATTTATGGAAATTTACAAAACCCGTGTTATAATTCTGATATGAAACTCAAAAATGTCGTAGAAAAGTACAAAAATCGATATTCAATTTCCTATCTTGATCTGGCCGATGCCGGGGAATCAAATAGAATCATAGTTCAAATTGCAAGTATTATCTTGCTGATTTTTTCTGCTTTCATATTTTCTTTATATTCTATTTTATTTTATTCAGAACTTGCAAAACACAAAACATCCTTAATTTACTATGCAGTTTATATACTTCTTAGTATTTATGGATTGATTGCAACAAGACAGATAAAAGAAGCAGAAAGAACAAAAGCATATATAAAAAAAACTATTCCATTATATGTTATGTTATTTGTAGTTTTTGGACAGGCTGTAAAAACATTTATTGGCGGACTTTATTTTAATGGTTTTATAACATTCTGTATAACTGCCATTATTGTACTGGCAGTCTGTTCAATCTCTCCTTTAATTTTTTTGATTGGGATGACAATCACAATAGGATTTATGAGTCCAGGTTTGTTACATAATTTTGGAGTAACAGGACTAGTTAATGCAGTGATTATGGTTGTTGTTATGTTCTGCCTTTCGCTTTATAAAAGACGAATTGAAAAAAGACATATTCAATTCCTAAAAAAGCAAAAGCAGAGCATTGAAGCGAAAACTTTCGGTAATTTTACACTAATGTATGAAAATAAAGTTGTAAAGTTTTCAAGAACAAAGAGTGAAGAATTGATGGGCTATCTGATTTATAAAAAGGGTAGTTCAGTAAAGACTAAAGAATTGATTTCTGTTTTGTGGGGCGAGCGTGCAGATTCAGCCCGTTATGGAAGCAGTCTCCGAAATCTGATAGTAGATATTAAACATACTTTAAATGAACTTGAGATTCAGAACTTTTTTATTGCAGAATATAATAACTTCCGAATAAATCCGGAAGTTATCAAATGCGATTATTATGATTTTCTTGATGGACAACCTTCTGCCATTAAAAGTTTTGCCGGGGAGTTTATGAGCCAGTTCAGCTGGGCCGAAGAGGCTGTCGGTTTTCTGGAGCAGAAGGCTCTTAAGAAAAATTAAAGTGCCTTTGCAATGTAAGCGTCAATTTTTGCAGGTGTATCAGTTGGGGCAAAGCGCTTCAAAACAGTACCGTCTTTAGAGATCAAGAATTTAGTAAAATTCCATTTAATTTTTGATGTACAGAAACCGCGCTTTTTGCTCTTAAGGTATGTGTAGAGAGGATCTTCATTTTTTCCGTTTACATCAATTTTTGCAAACTGAGGGAAAGTGATTCCAAAGCGACCAGTACAGAAAGTGTGAATTGCGTCATCACTTCCAGGAGCCTGATTCATAAACTGATTACAAGGGAAATCAAGAATCTCAAATCCCTTATCCTTGTATTTGTTATACAATTCCTGCAAACCTGTATACTGAGGTGTAAAACCACAGCCTGTTGCAGTATTTACAATCAAAAGAACTTTACCTTCATAGTCTTTAAGGCTGGTTTCTTTTCCATCTCTTGTTTTTACAGAAAAATCGTATAAAGTCATAAAATACCTCACAAACACAAAATAAATTGTGCACAATCTAATTTCATAATCAATATAACGTAAAAAAAAACGTTTGTCAACTAAATTGTGTGCAATTTAATCAACAAACGCTTTAAAATTTTTCTGAATTAAATTATTTCAGGAAAACTATTCAGATTCTGTAACTTCAGGAACTTCTGGCTCTTCGGTTTCAGTTTCTGCCTCTGGAGCAGGAACTTCTTCAACTGGAACTTCAATTGTATATCCTGAATCCGGTTTAATTCTAACTGCATAACCAGAAACTACAGTTTTAACAAAGGTTGTTTTATAACTTGTTTCAACTGTTGTATTTGATTTAAGGAAGACAATTGCATCAGCCTGATTATGTTTTGCAGTCTGAATCATCTTATATTCAGCAAGGGCTGCAGAACGTTCAAATACATTCATCTTGATGTTTGCACGCTTACCGATAAATCCGTAATCTCCAGAATCATTAACAAACTTTACCTGAACATTCTGTGGTTCAAGAGAAAACTCATTTTTAATCAGTTTAGCATATTCCTCATTAGTCATAGATAAGTTGCTTGCTCCTGTAACTTCGCCAAGAACAATGTAACGACCAGAAGACAATTCACCAGACTCAATCAAAGGAAATTCACTTAAATTACCAAAAGAAGTTGTTGCACAAGAAGCGAAAAGCAGACAACAAACTCCAGCCAAAGCAAAAAGTATTTTTTTCATAAAAATCCCCCATTTAAAAACACTTAATTTATCATAGTACAAATTATTCTTCAAAACAAGCAAAGATTTAATAAAAATACCGTTGTCACTTGATTATTTCAATTTAATTGTATACAATCAAAAGTCATGAGTGAAAATGGAAATATGAATTTTGATGCACTGGCATTGGATAACCAGTTGTGCTTTGCACTTTATGTATGCTCAAAGGAAATTATCAGAAAATATACACCCTTGCTTGAACCTCTTGGGCTGACTTATACTTCGTACATCACTTTGCTTAGCCTCTGGGAAAAAGATAATGTTACAGTCAAAGAACTTGGTGAAAGACTCTTTCTTGATTCTGGTACTCTTACTCCGCTTCTTAAGAAAATGGAAGGTCAGGGACTTGTTACACGTACTCGCGGTGGAAAAGATGAACGCACCGTTTACATTCAGCTTACTGACCAGGGTAGAGGCATGAAAGAAAAATGTGTAAATGTTCCACAGCAGATGATGTGTCAGAACATTTTAGACATGGATAAAGCTGGTCCTTTACTCAAAACCCTCCATCAGATAATGCATAATATGATGGAAAAGGAAGAAGAATAACCCTATAGTCCGGTTCTGCATTTTGTAAGACCGGACAATCTGAATTTGATAAATCCATCCTTGTATGTTAAAATTATAATGTTGTATTAAAAGTGAGAGGGGACGAGGATATCTAATGGATTTTCAGAAGTTTGTTGATGGTTTTCATTCGATGACCTGTGTTGTATCGGTTGAAAAACTTCCAGACGGAAAATGGGGCGAAATCAGACTTGTAGCAGGAAATAAAGCTTATATTGACTCAATAGAAAATATTCCTGACGCCCCTAAAATGCTCACTAACAAATTTATCCCCAACAGTTTATATCAGAATTATATTCCTAAAGACACAAACTTTGAATTATTTTGCTATAGCAGTGCGGTGCTTAAAAAGCCGATGCATTCCTATGTTCATCCTGAACGTTTTGATTTCTGGTTCAATCTTTTTTCACTTCCAATCGATTATGAAGACGGTAATCTCTGTTACTGTACTTATACCCAGGAACTTACACATGAAGCAGAATCTTCTAAAATGTCTAACGTTTCGCAGGGTATAGCAGCTGAAGTTTTAAATACCTGTATAAAGCTTCGCGGAACTTCTGATTTCAAAGAAACGATGAAGGATGTTATTAAGGATATCCGCGAAATTTGTGGTGCTGCTTATTGTGGTATTTTGAATATTGACGGGCTTTCCAGTAAATGTTCAATGCTGGGTGAAGATATTTCCTCAGATTTTGTTGATTATAATCCAGGCTGGTTTACTGAAGATTTTTATGAAATTGTCAGAACCTGGGATGATATTATTGGTGGAAGTAACTGTTTCATTTTTGAAAATGAACAGGATATGGAATATATAAAAGAAAAGAATCCTCTCTGGTATGATTCCCTGGTAAAAGCTCACGTTCAAAGTCTTGTTCTTTTTCCATTAAAATCTGGTTTTGAACTTTTAGGATATATATGGGCAACAAATTTTGATACAGATAAAACCCTGCATATAAAAGAAACTCTTGAGCTCACAACTTATTTTATTGCGTCAGAAATTTCCAGTTATCAGATGTTCGATAAATTCAAAATTCTCAGTACTGTAGATTTACTTACTGGCGTTCTGAACAGAAATGAAATGAACAATCGTGTAATGCAGTTGAGTATTGATAATCGTCCTGGCAGAGAAAACATTGGAATTGTATTTGCAGATTTGAATGGTCTTAAGCAGATGAATGATAATGAAGGACATTCAGCCGGCGATAAATTGATAAAAGATGCAGCAAAAATTCTGAAACATATTTTCCCGGATAAAGAAATTTACCGTGCTGGCGGTGATGAGTTTATGGTACTTTTAAGAGGTACCAGCATGTCAGAGCTTGAAGATTATTCACGCCAGATGAAGGCAGTAGCAGAAGAAACAGAAACTGTAAGTTTTGCTATAGGCCTTTGTGTTGAAGAAGACAGCCAGAGTATTTATGATGCAATGAGAAAAGCTGACATAAATATGTATGAGGATAAAAAAGCTTTTTACGAAGCTCATCCGGAACGAAAAAGACGTTAGAGTTCTTCGAACTTCTTTTTCATTGTCGGGTTATTGCGTGTCAGTTTTTTGATTGTAAGATCTTCCAGTTTATTATTTGCCAGACGCAGATTATTATCCGACTTCTCAAACAAATCCTTTATTTTCTGAAGAGTCTTAATTGCCTTATCAATTTCTTCGATTGCAGAAGAATGCTGGCGCATTGCAAGATCAACATTGTTCAGGAATTTATCCTTAAACAGATTAAGGTCACTTTCAAAGTTTGTAATATCAATATTCTGATTTTTGATTTGTGCGATTTCTCTTTTATATTCCAGACTGTTTAAAGCAGCATTGCGCAGAATTGTGATTATCTGAATAAAGAACTGAGGACGGATAACGTACATCTTAGGGTATTTGTAAGAAACGTCCACAATTCCTGTATTGTAATAATCATTGTCTTCTTCGAGCATGGAAACTAAAACAGCGTATTCGCATTTTTTTTCTGTGCGGTCTTTATCGAGTTCCTTAAAGAAGTCTTCGTTCTTATGTTTTGTTGCAGTTTCATCTGCCTGATTTTTCATTTCAAACATGATGGAGATGAATTCAATTTTATCTTCACCTTCGCCGCTGAAGTCGCGGAAAATAAAATCGCCCTTACTGCCACTTGATTTTGAAACTTCGTTGTCTTTTTCAAAATAAGCGTTCTGAAAACCAATGGCGCGGTTTTTATTGAACTCTGCAAGACAGAACTGTTCGAGGTCTTCACCAATCTGCTTGGTAGATTCCTTTGCCTTGAAGTCTTTATAAAATGCAATTGTTTCGTCTTTTGCTTTGAGCTGTGCTGTGTACTGATCTTTAAGAGCATTTTCGCGGAGTTGAGCTTCGCTCTGTTCAATTTTTAGTTTGCTCTGGAGGTCCTGAATCTGGCTTTCTTTTTCCTGGAGTGCGGTTCTTACTTCCAGTTCAGTTTTTGATTTATTTGCTTCGATTGCGCTGCGAAGCTGTGTAATTTCCTGTTCCTTTTGAGAAAGGGCGATCTTAAGTTCAGCAGCTGATTTATCCTTCATGTTGTTAAGTTCATTGTTTCGTACTTCAAGCTGATTTTTGAGAGCTGCAATTTGATTGTCTTTTTCTGAATTAGCTTTTGAAACTGCAAGTTCAACAGCCATCTTTTTCTCTGAATCCATTGCAGATTTCTGGCGCTGCAGTTCATCATTAAATTCGCGGGTGCGAACCTGTTTTACAATTTCTGCATAACCTGCTTCATCAATCTGAAAAACTTCACCACATTTTGGACATTTAATTTCTTGCATTTTTTGACCTCTGATTTTATTATAACATAATTATGAATATCTATAAACGAAGAAGAAGAGGTCCGGATAGAACCTCAATTTTAATGCTGATTGCTCTGATCTGTCTTATGGCTGGTGGATATCTTATTTCCCGCAAAAAAGCTCGTCTTAAAGAAGCTTCTTCTCTTCCATTTTATAAAGTAGAAATGAGTCAGATTGCAGATGGAACTTACGAAGGACAGACACATACAACCTTTCTGCATCTGAAACTCAACGTAACTGTTGAAAATCATCAGTTGAAAAAAATAGATGTGCTTGAAAATGATGGAATTGATGGAGAAACTGCCCGTCCTATCCTGGATAAAATGATTGAGCAGAATGAAATTGTTGTGCCGGCAATTAAGGGAGCGGAACTGGGAAGCCTTGTGTATATCAGTTGTGTAAGTACTGCACTGGCCGGGAAAAAATAGCTGATAACGAAATATTAAGAAATTCAACTTATTCTAAATATGCAGACCTCGTGGTAATTTTTTATCACGAGGTTTTTTTTATGAAAATCAAAAAAGCATTTTTAGGAGTGATGTTGGGGATTATGAGTGCAGCTATGGTACAGGCAAATCCATTCAAATTGAGTGATTCAAACTATCAGGCAATGGTAGAGAATACAATTGTAAATACAGGCAATAATGCAAGGATGAAGGCAGTTCTCGCCAAAATCCGCCGCGGCGACAAAGTAAAAGTCGCAGCTATCGGAGGTTCTGTTACAGAAGGCGCCGGCCCTGAAAAGTTTACCGACGGCTATGCCTATCAGTTTTACCGTGCATTAAAGGCGAAATATGCACCGGGCGACGGAAGCAGCGTTTCTTTTAATAACGCAGGACTCAGTGGAACCGGTTCCCTTTTAGGAATCGTGCGATATGATCAGGACGTTGTTAAAGTTTGCGGTGGAGCTCCAGATCTTCTGATAATTGAATTTGCCGTAAATGATAACGGCGATGTTTTGTGTCAGAGAAGCTTTGAAGCAATTATGCGTACAGCAATGCTCGCTAATCCGGAATGTGCAGTAATTGCGATTTATGCAGTAGCAAGTTACGGAAATACTTCTGCACAGAAAATTCCGGTTTCAAATCATTATGCAATTCCTCATGTAAATATGCTCGAGGTTGTTAATAAGGCAATTGCAGATAAGGTATTTACAAAAGAGCAGTACCTTACAGATTACGCACATCCAACTTATGAAGGTCATCAGTTTATGTGTGATTGTCTTATGGCACTCATTGATAAGATGGACAAAGCAGCAAAGGATTCTGAACAGCATGTTCCGGCTTCCTGCTTTAAAGAGCCGGCCCTTTACGGCATGAAGAGAATCTTCCCGAGCAACAAAGATGCTAACGTAAAAATAGAACGTGGTGATTTTACAGAAACTGACCGCAACTGTCAGACACTTAAAAAGACAAATACTTCTGACTTCCCTGAGAACTGGAAAAAGAAGCTCAATGCAAAATCAGAAAATGTTCCGTTCAAAATGGAACTCACCTGTAAGAGTTTGGTTTTTGTTTACAAGGTGCAGGCAAGTGGAAGTGCAGAAAAGTTTGGAAACGCCGAGATCTATGTAGACGGCCGCAAGGTAGCAACCTACGACGGTGGAAAAGCCGGCGGCTGGAACAACTGCGAACCGAATATCATTATTGATGAACGCAAGGCAGAGAAGCATACAGTAATGATAAAGATGGCTCCGGGTTCAGAGAAACTTGGCTTTACAATTGTTGCTATGGGGTATACTTTGTAGCAAACTCGCTTGCAGAAAGCGGTTTAGAAAAACAGAAACCCTGGAGGTAATCACAGCCGATGTCTCTCATGGTGTCGGCAAGCTCCTGGTTTTCAATTCCTTCAGCTGTAACAGTAAAGCCCATCTGCTTGATGGTTTGAACCAGCGTTGGAAGAATCTGATCTTTTTCCTTAAAATAATCCCAGACAAATTCCATATCAAGTTTTACGTTGATGAACGGACACTTCTTCATTCGTGCAACATTTGAATAGCCACGGCCGTAATCATCAAGTACAAAGCGGAATCCCGATTCCTTCATTTTAAGCATCTGATTCTGCAGAAGATCAAAATCTATCATAGACTCTTCTGTAATTTCCAGATGGATTTTTTCCGGAGAGATATCGTATTTCTGAAGGATGGCGGTGAATCTTCTATCAAGGTCTCGTCTTAAAAACTGAATTGGAGAAAGGTTAACATTTATCCACGAAAGACCCATTGCTTCAATGTCATGTTCTTTTATAAACTTGCAGGTCTTTTCAAACATCTGTTCTCCAAGATCATTGATGCGACCGTTCTTTTCGGCAATCGGAATAAAGAGTGGAGGAGGAATATATTCATTATTTGTGTCTCGAATTCGAGCAAGAGATTCAGCTCCAATGAGTTTACGGGTTTTTGCATCAATAACCGGCTGCAGAAAAAGTTCAATGGAGTTCTGTTCTACGCTTAATTCTACAGACTTCTTAATCTGCATGTTCGTTCTGATTCTGTTGATGTCATTTGAATCAATATATTTGTGATTCTGTGTATCTGGATCAAGTTCTGCCAGAGTAGTAAGAATTGCAGTAAAAAGCACTCCTCTGTCAGAGGAAAGAATTTCTGGTTTTACCTGTGTAAAACAGACTTCCAGAAACATATCAATATCATCATCCGTTTTCCATGGAGCTTCAAAACGCTGTGAAATATAAGTACGAATCAGCTCGGCATCTTCAAGATTTTTTCCAATCAAAACAAAACGTCCATCATGAAGGTAAAATGGAAGAAGTTTCGGGAAGGTCTGCTTAAGGTACATTCCGATTAGAGAAAGCCCTTTATCAGTTTGTGTATAACTGTAAATCTCTCTAAGGTCAGAATAATTGTGAATGCTAAAGCCAAGAATTAAAGGATGCCATTCTGGGTTAATTTCCCTCAGCATAAACATAAGTGCTTTTTTATTAAAAGAACCACTTTTCTCTTCTTTAAAAAGTGTAGGATTTTCAAAAGAAAGATAAATTATAATTATTGAAATCAGGGTAAAGAAATTCATTAAGAGATAAGTTGGATAAATAATTCTCATAATATACCCAGTCATCAATACAAGGTTATAAGCAATGACAGGAATGAATTCTCCGCGTGTCAGTTTTTTACGGTTGAGAATTGTAAGAAAAATACACGCTGCAATATAGTAAAAAGCACAGATGTAAATCAGATTATAAAGACGGCCCTTACTGTATTCACCCTTATCAGAAATGCAGAAAATTGTATCAACAAAAAGATTAGAAAGAATTATTATGTTGATTGCAATAAATGGAAGCAGATATGTAATTATACGGCGTTTACCGAAACGAATATCTTTTGAAAGGATAATATTAGTGAATATTGTAAAACACATCATGCGCTGAACAAAAAGCAGAAAATAAATTACATTAGAAATTCGAAGAATACAAAGAGGAATGTTATCCAGATATTCAAGAGTTGCTGAACAACCAACATCAAAAAAAATTGTTAATGTATCAATAATAAGGATAAAAAGAAAAGATTTATGAAGCCTGATAGGCAGACATGGCTGCGTAAAATAAAAAATGAGAAACGTTGTAATTATAACTAGTTCAGGAATTACTAAGTTGTAGTTCCACATGATAAACCTCCCTCACAAGGCATACCTTCTATTATGAGGGAGGCTCATTAAATAAGCAATAAAAATTTGTTATAGAATTTTTTGTGAATTACAGTTCTTCCTGAGTTACACTGACATTTCCAATCCAGACATCGTTCGAGTCCAGTCCAAGGTTGAACTCAAGACGGGCTGTAGCATCTGTGTCATTTTCCATTGTGAAAAAATATGAGTAGTGTTTTACACTTGTGTCGAGCTCAGGATAATATTCAGGAGAATATACAGACCAGCTGTTATCGGCATCACCACCAAGCTTAACTGCAATTTTACGCGGAGCGCTTGCCTTTGCATCAAACTGAATTTTATAAGAGTAGCCTTTTGCAACTGGAAGATACTGAATCAGCTGAACTGAGTAATTCTGATTTCCAGGATTTGTGATTTTCACACGACGGCCGTCGTCTTCTTTTGATGAAACAGCTTTTCCGCCAAAATCTGAAAGAGCGAGAAAATACCAGTCGTGAGTTTTTACATCCATGTTTTCGTTTGAAGACATTCCTTCATTTTTAGTTTCAGAAACAACATGATTAAGTTTTGAATCAAAAATAAAGTTACGGCCATCTGCTGTTTCAAATTCCTTAAAGTTTGTTTCGTCACGCTGTGGTGTTGGTCGCTTTACGCCTGTAGCATAAGGATCATTTTTTTCATAAACACGAACATAATCTACGAGCATCTGAGCTGGAAGGTTTGAATCTTCTGGTGAAACTCCGCCATCGTAATTTCCACCGAGGGCAAGGTTCAAAAGAATGTAGAACGGTTTATCAAATGGGGCAGGGTATTCATAAGGTTCAGAAGCTCCAGCTCCGAGAGACCACCACTGTGAAGTTTCAAAATATTTATTACCGTCTACAAGCCAGCGCAGAACACCTGGTTCCCATTCAAGGGAGTAAACGTGATAGTCTGCAATTGTTTCGTTGTTCGGGAATTTGTACATTGAGCTTGTATATTTATTTCCCGGCCAAGCCTGTCCAAAATGAACTGTTCCGTAAACACGGTTTGGAAGACGTCCTTTTGCTTCAAGAATATCAATCTCTCCAGACGATGCCCAGGTGCCATAATCTGTTGTTGCAGGAAGAAGCCAGAAAGCAGGCCACAAACCATTTCCTGTCGGCATTTTGATTCGTGCTTCAATACGGCCATAAGTCTTTGTAAAAAGCTCTGTTCCATCATCCTTTACAGTGCGAAGTCGTGCAGAAGTATAAGCACAGCCTTCATAATTTTCTTTGCGGGCTTCAAGAACAAGATTTCCGTTTTTTACAAAAGCGTTTTCTTTGCGGTAATATTGAAGTTCATTATTTCCCCAGCCTTCGAGTCCATACTGACTTCCGGTTCCAATCTGGAAATCCCATTTAGTTGTATCAATCTGCTTGCCGTCGAATTCATCGCTCCATACAAGATGCCAGCCTGCAGGTGTTTCAGGTTTTGAAACTCTTGTCTTTGATTTGTGTTCTGTGCATCCCATAAAAATTACAGTTGCTACTAAAGCAGCGGTAATGGTTCCTAAAATAATGTTTCTTGAAAAATTTTTCATAGTAACTCCTATTTTAAAATCCAGGTTTGTATTGCGCGTGGCGGGCATTTAAGGAAAAGTCCGTCTGTGTTTTTACTTCCTTCTGTTCGTGCCTGTTCCCAGTCGCGAAGTTTTGCAGTTTCAGTTTTACCGGAGGTCTCAATTTTAAATTCAAAAGCAAGATCTGCTTCGGTACGGTTTGTAACAATCAGAATTATTGTTCCATCAGGATTTTTGAAGGCAACGGTTTCGGCTTCGTCTGTAAGATGACCACTTACTGTTGCAGGAGTCATCCATGAGAAAAATTCAGAACCAAGTCTTACAGCTCCAGGTTTGATAAATCTGCTGAAGTGTCCAATGTAATAATATGAACTTTGGAAATGAAGAGTTCCGTCTGCAACATCTGCAAGAATTGGAGCATCACAATAATTTCCTACATGATTTGGACCGCCCTTCATATCAAGTACGATGTTCCAGTCAATCCATTTTGTACATCCGCTCTTAAGGTCGTTGATGATATTGTGAGCGTAACGTTCACCGGTAAACCATGCTCCGTTACGTGGACCGCCTTCAATACAGCCCTCTGTAAAAATCAGATCAATGTCCGGATAGCGGCGTGCAATTTCTTTGATATTGTCGTACTGATCACCAGAGTACCAGTGGAAAGCAAGGCCTGCTACATATTTTTCTGTTCCAGGAACTTTAAGGGATTCTTCAAGACGTTCAAGTGCAAGGTCGCGGTTATGATCCCAGATGTAAATTTTTACATCACCGAGGCCGGCTTTTTCGAGTGCAGGACCAAGATATTTTGCTGCAAATTCTCCCTCTTCTGTCGCTGAGTATTCGCAAGAATCCCAGGTCTGAACAGCAGCCGGTTCATTCTGTATTGTGACAAAACTGATTTTGATATCACGTTCTGCCATCTTGTTAATAAAGGTCACAAAATACTGAGCCCATAATTCCCTGTAGCAGTCGAGGAGGTGTCCGCCGTGGTTCATATCACCGTTGTCTTTCATCCATAATGGAGGAGACCATGGACTCATAAGAAACTGGACATCACTTCCTTCGTTTCTTGCAGCTTTCTGAACTTCCATAGCCAATGGAGAAATATATTTATCGGTGCGGTCCATAGAAAAAGATTTTAGTGTTTCATCTTTCTCGGGAACACAGGCCCAGTTTTCAAGAGAGAAATCACATGAGTTCATGTGGATGCGTGCATAACGATAACCGTTACCACACTTTGGATTATAGTAAGCATCTATTGCCTGCTTACGAATCTGTGATGGGAGGCGGGAAAGGACATAACCAGATGATTCTGTTAATGCGCCGCCGAAGCCGTAGAACTTCTGAAAGTTTTCTTCAGGCTTGAGGGTGAGTGTGGTTGGAATCCAGCCGCCACCTTCGTAAAGTCGCTCTTCAGGTGTAAGTTCCCAGATGCGTTCCGCTGTGTCTTTTGCAGTTTCGTATAGCTTTTCTATTTTCATGTTTTTAGTATAAACACCACTCAATGATTATGATAGTTTGATAAATTTCTGAATGGTGTAAATTTTTCGGCTAATTACAGTCAAATCGACAATATTTGCAATTCTGTCGATTATGGTTTATAGTTAACAACTATATGAAATAATTATATTTATAAAAATAAAAGGAGTTTGCAGCATGAAAAGCAACAAAAATCTTTCGGAAATAGTTTTTTCTAAAAAACTATTTGTCATCTATCTGGCTACCTATCTGGTTCCTTTCTTTACAAGTTGGATTGCTTTTGTTTATCTAAAAGTAATTAAATTTTCCGATACACTACGAGGTCTGACATCACCAATTGGAATTATTGGAATTATTCTTGTACTGACTTTTGTCTTTACCTGGTGGTTTACACAAAAACGAAAATTCAGAGACTTCAATCCTGAAAATCCTGCTTCGGTAGCAAAAATAAATAAAAGAGCAAAACTGTTCCAGAACATTACACTTGCAACAGCTATTCTTAATGGTGCAGTTTGTGCTGCAATCATACAGACTTCGTTCCATGGACAGGGAATTTATGTTGATGTACAACCTCTCTATACAACATGTATTGGAAATGTAATTGTAATTTCAGCAACATTCTATATTCGTTTTCTTCAGACTTTGGAAGAATCACTTTATTCAGTTCCTTACAGAAAAGAATTTAAAGGTCTTTCGTTAATTATGAGAAGCGGCTTAATAAGTGCCTGTACTGCAATTGGAACTCTTATGATTACCATAACTCCAGTTCTCGTTACAAATTTACAGGATCTTCCTATTTCAATTTTGATCTGGCATTACGTTTTCCCTGAAGGAATTATTGGTGCTACATTTATTGTAATTTGTAGTTTGCTTCAGGCAAAAGGTATGAGTGGTCGTGTAAAAATGATTACAGATTTTACCCGTCAGGTTGCGGCAAATGATTATACAGGTAAAACTCTTCTTGTAGAAAGTCGTGATGAGTTTGGTCTTTTAATCAATGATTTGAATTCTTTTAAGGATGCAACAAAAGGACTTATTGAAGATATTGATGAATCTGTAACTGTGGCTGCTGATACTGCTGATAACGTAAGCTCTAGCATGTCTGAAACTTCTGCAGCGATAGAAGAAATTATGGCAAATATAAACAGTGTAAAAGCCCGTATTGAAAATCAGGCTAATGGTGTTGAAAAGAGTGATTCAACCATTAAGAACATGATTAACAAAATAAATGAGCTGAACGAAAGCGTAACAGCACAGGTTTCCGGAGTTTCTACATCTTCCAGCGCTGTTGAAGAAATGGTTGCAAACATTCGTTCTGTAAGTCAGATTCTTGAAAACAATACTGCAACTGTTCATGAGCTTAGTGCTGAATCAGAAACAGGTCGTAAACGAATCAATGAGTCTGCAAAGCTTGCTCAGATTATTCTTGAAAAATCTGCTGCTCTTGTAGAAGCTTCAAACGTTGTTCAGAGTATTGCTTCTCAGACAAACCTTCTTGCCATGAATGCTGCTATTGAGGCTGCACATGCAGGAGACGCCGGAAAGGGATTTGCTGTAGTTGCCGGAGAAATTCGAAAACTTGCAGAACAGTCTAATACTCAGGGTAAAACAATTAGTTCTCAACTAAATGAATTTCAGGAAATCATTCAAAACGTTTCTGATAATACAAAATCTGTACAGAATCAGTTTGAAGTTATTTTTGAACTTACAAAAAAAGTTCAGCAGCAGGAAGAAGTTATTAAAAATGCGATGGACGAACAGGATGCAGGAAGTGCGCAGGTTCTTCAGTCTATCAGCGAAATCCAGACTTCTTCAGATATAGTTAAAGAGAATACGGGAATTCTTCTTTCGGGTGGTAAACAGATTGGTGAAGAAATGGCTCACCTTGCAGATGTTACCCGTGAAATCAATGATTCAATGAATGAGATGGCGGCAGGTTCAGACCAGATAACTAAGGCTGTTGAATTGTGTTTCGATCTTACAAATGATAATCAGAAGAACTTTAATAATCTTCGAGAAGAAGTTCGAAAGTTTAAGATTTAAAAGAAAAATCCCCGGACATGCCGGGGATTTTTTTATAGATACTCACCTATAATTTTACAGATTTACTTCTACAATAATTTCTTTGATTTTGCCGTTGCGGGCAAAGAGGTCTGCAGTTTCTGCGGCAGTAAGAACTGTTCCGTCACGGCGTTTACCGTTTACTGTAATTGACGAACTATCGTTAGTTAGCTTGTAAGTTACAGGAGTTCCACACCATGTGAACTTTAGAGTTCCGTCCTTAAAGAATTCTGATTTCTTAAGAATTACCGGCTTAAACTGAGCAAGCCCGTTTTCAATATCTACACCGAGTTCGCCCCAGCGTGTCAGAACCTCTTCTTTTACCTGACCGGTCATACCAGGCTGCTTAGCGCCCTGCTGGAAAGGTGTGTGTGAATATGGATCCGCTGGGAAAGCACCGTACACTTCGGCCTCCTTATTGAACCCAATACCGGCACGTACCCCATAGTAAGCTTCACAGAGTTCTTTCACCACGTCGGCCTCCGCATTTTTATTCACAGCGGCTATCGTGTTCTCCTGAGCAGCAAGCAGCAGTTTAGAAACCATGTGCCAGTAAATACTTCCCAGTCCTTCGTAAGCATAGAAAGTACCGCTTCGTCCTGTAAAGCTCTGGTGATTGAAAGTCTTTTCATAAAGTGCTTCGAGGGCAGCCATTTCTTTTGCCTTTGGTTTTTTAGCAGCCGGAAGAGCTTCGCAGAATTCACGCAGGAAGCGTACATTGCGGAACTCACCGTTGAAGTGGAATTTACCATTGCAATCTGCATAAAGAACAGAGCCACCTGTCTTTTCAATGAAAGCTCTGAGGTCTTCAACATCAATACTCTTAATCACATTCTTATCTTCAAAGGCTGCAAGTTCCTTGTTAGGGTAGAGCATATAAGAGTTCTGACGAGGCTCATACATGCGGCTTGCACGGAGAGCTTTAAGAACGCTCAGTGCTTCAGCAGGTTCGAGAACTTCAGCAGAAAGAACAGCTACCTGTCCTTCGAGCATTTCCTGAAGATATTCAATTTCCATTTTTCCGCCAAGACCGTCCTGGCCAAAGCCTGTTATCTTCATTGTGTTGTATGCGTGATAAAGTCCGTCATTACGATGGTTCAATTCAATTGTAGCTTTAATGTGTTCGAGAATTGAATTGAGGGTAGCAAGAATTTCTGTTTTCTTGAGAGTCTTTTCTGAAGCGCCGTAGCCCTTCTTGTAAAGAACAGTTCTTTCCTTTTCAAAGAGCTTACCTTCTTCATCTGCAAACTTCTTTCGGAGAGCTGCGTTTGTTGCAGTCTTTTTAGCAGGAGAATCTGCATAAAGTTTTCCGAGTCCCTTGAAACAATCTGCAACTGCTGAAGGCAGGACAAAAGTCTGAGCTTCTGAAGAAGCAAAAAGTTCATTAAGGAATTTTACAAAGCGGTGCAGGTAGTAAAGGGTTACCATTGAAAGTCCGTAGCCCGCAAGAGCATTGTTTGCATCGTTCCATTCAGGGCGCTGTGTGTTAAGCCAGATTCCGCCTCCTGGAATGAAGTTTGCCATCTTAGCAATTACAACCTGAAGAAGTTTTGTTGCCAGAGTTACCATAGCAACTTCGCCCTGTCCGGCAGTTCCTGTTGCAGTTACAAGTTTTGCATCTGAACCGTCTTTTGCAGCACAGGCTTTGAGTGTAGAACTGAGTTTATAGTCAAAGGCAATTGTATTTCTTGGATCTGTAACAATATCCTTATAAGACTTAATTCTGTAAGGAACATTTGAACTTGCATAAATCTTTTCTCCAAGTTCACTTACAAGCTGTCCCTTATTAAGCTTTGCATAAACTTCGAGCAGTTTCTGAAGATAGATTACCTGGTGATCTCCCCAGTAACCAATCTGTGCCCAAGGATT
>JAEEGH010015808.1_pt1 | contig 16327 bp, 7 predicted proteins | sample 9134181 | NCBI WGS metagenome assembly JAEEGH01 (sample SAMN16246544, study PRJNA631951) | gut metagenome | biome: gut microbiome; feature: rumen; material: DP-attached | host: Bos | place: Iran: Karaj | collected 2018-10
GGAGAATGACAACGTGGGATCAGAAATCATGGGGACAAAGCACGACAAGGCCAACACGCACAACAAGGGCAGATAGGCATTTCGCAACACTTTACCCGTGGGAATGTTGGACTCGTTGATGACTTCCCACCCGTATTTTGGGGCGGTAATCACACAAAATATGTTATTCCAGATGCTCATTTTATTTTTTGCGGGTGCAAAGATACACAATTATTTACAAATACAAACTCTCTAGACCGATTTTAATTTACATTAGCAAAAACAATGCCATTTTCTTGATGCTCGACCGAAAAATAAGTATCTTTGTCCCCATCAGTAATAATAAAATCATTATCAGCTATGGAAGAGAACAAAAAGACTACCGGCGGATCTCTAGGCAGATTCACACCCGAGATGATTAGCAAACTGGCTCAGACCGAGGTATTTGTGTTTGGCAGCAACCTGCAAGGATTGCATGCCGGAGGAGCCGCCCGCGCGGCACGCAACCTGTTTGGCGCCATTTGGGGTCAAGGAGTGGGCCTGCAGGGGCAAAGCTACGCCATCCCCACCATGCAGGGCGGTGCCGAGACCATACGGCCCTATGTTGACGAGTTCATCCGATTTGCCGAGTCGCGTCCCGACTTGTACTTCTATGTGACACGCATCGGGTGCGGCATCGCCGGATTCGTCGACGAGGATATCGCTCCCCTGTTCAAGGATGCCCTTTCACTTGACAATGTGGCGCTGCCAAAGACCTTTTACGACATTTTGACAGAGTAATCACCCTCCATTATTAACCATTCAATGTATAGAAAGATGAAAAAATTAGTATTAGCAATGGCTACTGTATTGATGACGCTGGGCGCATGCTCGACCCAAGGCAATGAGAACAAAGAGACTGCCGCCAACGACCTTGACAAGGGTCAGGCCGCTATCGAGAACATCATGACGCGCACGAGCATTCGCCAGTACAAGGACCAGCCCGTGGAGCAAGAGAAGATTGACATCCTGCTCAAAGCCGCTATGGCGGCACCCTCTGCCGTGAATCTGCAGCCCTGGCACTTTATTGTCATCACCGACAAGCAAACCATCGGCCTGCTCTCGGGACAGCAGCCCACCAACGCCCCGCTGCTGATTGCCGTGTGCGGCGACACCGATAAGACCACAACGCCCGACGGCAAGATGAAGTTGCCCGACTTCTGGGTAGAAGACGTTTCGGCAGCTACCGAGAACCTCTTGCTTGCCGCTCATGCGCTGGGACTGGGCGCCGTCTGGACAGGCGTTTATCCGGCTATGGACCGCACGGCCGAAGTGGCCAACGTGCTGAATTGCCCGAAGAACATTGTTCCCATGGCTGTTGTCCGCATCGGCTATCCCGATGAATCACCCGAGCCCAAGGACAAGTTCAAAGAGGAGAACATCAGCTACAACAAGTTTGGCGGCAAGAAGGAGTAATCCACTTCCCCACCCTGTTGAATCAAAACAAGAAACTCGTCCTTCCAACGCTGGGGGGACGAGTTTCTTGTTAGTGATTATAACCTCTACACATCACATCAGAAACGTGTGATAGAGTTCGGGCATATAGATACTGCCGCCAATCAACTGCGACTTGGCAATCTCGTAATAAATGTAGTAGAAATTGGAGATGGCGATGAGAGCAAAAGCCCACCACAGGCGCTTGCGCCACAAGTAGCACAACAGATAACACAGCATAATCACGAAGCACGTGCGCATGAGTTCACCCGGACGGGCGAGATACTGGGTAGTGTTGGCAAACAGATTAATGTATCCCATATACACAAGCGCAAAACGATAGGTGGCCGACAGGTATTTGTCGCCATCAAACATCCCCTTGATTCCCGGATAGAACCAAATCATTGCCAAGCACGACAGCAGCGGGAGCAAACGCGCGGGGCCCATCACTGTACGGAAAGCGTATTCCAGATTGTGCGAGGCAAACAGGCGATGATAATGGCCATAGCCCAGGACCTCGGCTAGCTGCCCGATGCGGTCAAATGTCCAACGTATCCACTGCGGGAATGAGCCCAAAGCGACACACAGCGCTATCAACACAAACGGCAGCCAGCGTTTGGCTTTGCTTGCCGGAATGAGCGGAATCACATACAACGGGATAAACAGTATGCACATCTTGTGGATCGAAACTGCCACCAACGAGAGCAGCAGATACCACCAGAACTTGCGCCTGACAATGAGTTCCACCATAACGACAAACAGGGCCTCGACCACCGACTGGCGCACAAATCCCATCCAGAAGATATAATACGGTCCCAGGAAAATGCATAACGCCAGCCATGGCAACAGCACCTTGCGATGCCTGAGCGCATAATAGAGCAAGACAATCTGTACCAGTGCCCAGAAGGCGAAGTAGAACGCGAAATGCAAACCTGCCTTACCCATCACATGGGCCACGAGCGAGAATCCCGGTTCGAAGTTCTCACGGGAATACTCACCCAGCGACTGCATGGCCACATAGTGATTGTAATACATGTTGTAGTCCCAACTCGTCTGCCAGCGCAGTGCCGACACCACAACATAGATGAGAATGGATGCCAATATCTCCCATGACACCAGGGGCAGATGCTTGCCCCGCGCCGCCAAAACATGCTGCTCACGCGCGCCGACATGCCAGCCAAGCCATGCCATCACAACGGCAGTGAGAGTATATACGGCAAGACTCAGTATCATAACCTGTTATTTGGCAAGTGACATATTGATTCTCAAACCGTAGTTGCTGTTGGTCGTGGGATAGGCCGAAGTGGATACCAACGGCACATTGGACTGATAGTCAAAGTAAGCGCCCAAGGTGATGCGCTTGCTGACCACATAGTCGGCAGTAAAGTCCACACTCCATGTGCGCGTTCCGCTTGTCGCCTGGGCAGTATTGGACTCAATCTTGCGAATGAGGTTGGTGTTGCTCGCCATCTTCACATTGAGGCTGAAGGTGAGGTCGTTGTTCACATTCTGCTGCTTTGACTTTAGCTTGAGCACCTGATTGAAGTTGGCAATCTTGTAACTGCCTCCCAAGGTAAAGCCCTTGCTTACCGCCTCAACAAGCTGACCTGCCGCCGAGTTCAGGGTGAGGGTGCGCTGAGTCTCATAATTTGCAGTGATCTGGAGATCATTGAAGAGAGTGGCATTTATACCCGCCAGCGGTCCGAACTGCTCCTTCAATACGACTGACGCAATATTGTAGGGCGATGACGGTATCGCACCATTGGTGAGCACATCCTTAGTGAAGCCCAGACCTTCGCCAATGCTTACCCAGTCACTGAACGAAGTGAAGGAGCCCACCTGATAAGTGCACTGATAGGCGTGAGTCAAGCTGAAGCTCTTGAACAGTTTCTTGAAGAACGGAATACGCATCAAGCCATCATAAGTGACGCGCCAGTTGGGCAAGATAGCCTTCAGGCCGGGGAAGGGATTCAAGTCAATAGTCTTGGCGTTCTTACCCGAGTATGCTGCCAAGAAGGCAGGTATCAGCACATCGCTGCTGGACCTGTTAATCTCGCCATTATCCTTACTGTAGGGTTTACCACCCAATTCCACATCATGCAAGAAGCCTCGGTCAGGATAGGTGGTTCCCTCATAACGCTCTTGCAGTCGTTGGGCAATGATCTCTCTATTCTCCAAGAACTGGTTGAATGTCGCACTACTGTAATTCTCATCAGCCTTGAATCCCTTGAAAGCTGTTGCCATCGCGATATGAGTCTTGATATAGCTACCGCCATATATAATTGTGGGATTCTCATACATGAACTGAATCTGGTTGGAGCGATTATCGGTCCTGTTACCTGTCAACTTGATTTTCAGTCCAGCTATGGGCTCTAAATCCACCTCGGCCTTGAACTCAAGGTTGCGAGTGTACAAAGCTGGTGAAGTCTGGGTCGAGTCACCCAAGAGCCAGCCACGGCCCTTAGCCCTCTCGATATAGGACTGGCCAACAAAGCCGAAGGCGAAGTCCAGACCGGGAGCCATCACATCATAACGGGTTGACTGGCCGAAGATGTCACCAATATCGGGAACGAACTGCGGAACCGACAGCGTTGTCGTTTGCTTCAAGGTCAAGTTCATACCGCGCACACTCATGAGCACACGGCTCAAGTATTGGGCCGATTCGGTAAAGAAGTTCTTACGTTCCTCTTTCTGCACCTCGGTAACGGTGAATTTAAGGTTCTCGGTACCTAATGTGGTGATTTCCACATTATCCTTATCCTTAATTTTGTACTCAATCTTGAATGGCTGGTCATCGGACGTGGTAGCCGTTACTTTAACGTCTTTTACGCCCATCTTGTGGTTGATGACCGTCGCCGAATCAGGATTCAGCTTGATCGTGCGGCTGAACCTCTTGGGTTTTGCCTTCTTGGGCTGTTTGGCATTACGCTTTGTGCTCTTGCTCGAGAAGCGCTCATCAACTTTCTTGAGGTATGGAACCTTGCTATAGAATTGCTCCAAGGCGAACCGCCCATCAATTTGACGGGTTGTCTGGTTATAAATCGAGTTACCTGATGAATAGCCATCAATAATCGTACCACGGTCCCATTTATAAATTGAAATATAGCTGGCACTGGCGGTAATCCAACTCAAGATGGGAATCTGGTTGAACGGAGCCTTATAGGTCACGTTAAAGGTTTGATCATAGGCCCACGGGGTTCCTAAATCCTTGATAGACGCAATCACCGAATCACGCCAGTCGCGGTAACGATCGGGGAACAGTTTGCGGTTCACCTGACCCACCGGCTCAAGGATGTGTGCCTTGGTATTGCTATTGAACTTTACCGATAATGACTTGGTGAATTCCCATGTCAAGGCAAATTGCCTATCCCACACGAAGTTCTTGCTGACAGATACAGGCAAATCAATGTCAATACCCGTTTCGTTGCGCGTCTGCTGTTCATAATAGTTGCGCGAAATGATGTTACGGTATGATATATTGGCCGGCAACCAGTGGAACTCCCAGTCGCGTAAGAACTTCATGCTCTTGTCCTTCTCATTAACAAATCGGGAGAACGGCTTGAAAGGCTTGTGGTAGGGTGTCCAGTTGTACTCCAAGCTGCCACGGTAGTCGTTGGTGTTCTCATACACATTCTCAGGGTCGTTGAGGTGCTGCTTGTTGAATGAGTAGCTAAACGACAAGTTGGCAGGATCCCAAGGCATGGGATTCTTCATCGTTCTCACATCAAACTTGAGACCCGAGATCGAGAAGCTCTTGGCTGTGCGCTGTGTGACGGCATACTCCATGATGCTGTCCCGCTGCTCTTTGGTCTCGCAGATATCAAGAGACTCCTTCAGTTTAACGTCCTGGTCAAGGGGATTATACTTGGGAGTGGTCTTCTCATTATTATAAGAATAGTAGATGGGGGCATGCAGCTTGGCCTTCTCGGGGATGAAACGGCCCAAGTCGGTCTGCACTGCAACGTTGTACTGGTCATAGTTATCCAAGCGACGCTGAGACAGGCTCTGTTCTACCGAGCCAAATCCCTCGGTCTCCTTGTGGAAACCAACATTGACCGTGGCGATGTCGCTCATGTTGAGTGTCATCGACGCCTTGGCGGCCCAACCGCCCTCACTATCGAAGTCGGTCACGCGCAGCTCATCTACCCAAACGACACAACTCTTGGTCGTGGGCGAATTGTTGCGAATACCGATGAGCATTACCCTCACTTTGCTTAACGAAGGATTACCGATGACATACACCTTGTTGTTGGGGTGATCCTCGTCAACGCCCTGATAGCGCACACCATAGCCAACATCTCCAAGGCCAGCCATCTTCTCGGCATTGCGGTTCTTCTTGACATTGACCAGAACATCCAGATTGATGTCAAGCATATTCTCCTCGGGCCATACTTTAAGCCTGTCGGACGAACTGTTGGTGCTGTAACGGCCGGCGGGTGTCACGGTCAAGGGGATTTCGTACTCATAGTAGTTGTTCTTCACATCGGAACCGAGGCGAATGAACAATGACACATCACCATTGCGCAGATTGGTCTCATTGTCGATCATGGCCTCGTTGTGGACAAACATCTGCAGGCGCTTGTAGGTGCGCAGGTCGAGGTCGGTATTGCGGTAAACGCCACGGGCATCGCCGGCATCAAGGTTATCAACGGTCAGCTGCATGGACTGCTCGTTGATTTGCCTGATTTGTGACTGGCCGCTGTCGATGATTCGGGACACACCGGGAGGCAGCACATAGTTCACGGGCTCACGCGAGGCGTTCTCCTCGATATTCACCGTATTGATGCTGATGCTACCGTTAGCAGGATGCTCGCCACGCATGTTGAGGTTATACTTATAGTTGCGCCACTCGCCACGAACGAGTTCAAGCGAAGCGAACCTCAAGTGTGTCGTCTCTTTGAAGCCGGTCAGGAACATGCGCATGAAGCGGATTGTCGAGAAGTCCTGAATGTTACCCTCTTTCTTCTCATAGTTGAGCAGAGGAATGGTGAACTGATACCATGTTGCCTGCTGCACCTCACCATTGCGGGTGTGCACATTGGCCACCTGCTTGTCGGTAACATAGTTCATGCCCACTTTCAGGGAGTCGGGATGAATGGCTACGCGATACTGGAAGTAACGCTCGTACTCGTTCAGGGTATTGTCCTGGTTGATATCCTCGACATCGGGAGTGGAACGTGACGTCTGGTATTGGCCATCGGCAGCATCGCTTTGCGATAGTGAGTTACCGTCGGTACCATTATAGTGTTTATAGCGTTCGTTGATGGTAGCGCGAGACGTGTCATAATAGTTATGGCGATAGAAGGCATAATTATCGCCAGCGGGGTCGTTCAAGGGTGAGAACGGGTTCTCTTGCATGGCCATAAGAGTCGACTCGGGCAAGAATGAACGCAACCCGTTCAAGAAGTTCTGATAAGACGGATGCGTATATTCCTCGGTAGTGGACAAACCGTCAAGACCAACGTCCTGCAGGACGCGGGCTCCGTTGGTATTGTCGAACGCATAGGTCAGCGACGACTGTGACGATACCTTACCCCAAACGGTGCTAGACACATAGGTTGAATCCCCATTGATGGGCAAACCATTCTCATAACTCTTGAGTCCGTCCTTGAGGATATCCTCGCTCATTTCACCCAAATTGAAGTATAACGAACCGCCATCCAGATTGTCCAATTCAGGGTCCATAAACGGATCGAGCATCCAGAACTTGATGTATTCGATATTGGTTTGCTCGAAGTTGGTGTTGTCGATTTTGCGCATGATACCGCCCCAACGGTCCTGGGGATTCAGGAAATTGCCGGTTTCCTTGTCAATGTTGGCGGGATCGGCATCCAGGTTGTACGGTCCACGCTCACGAGGATAGAACGACAGGTTCAGCGTCTGGATAACCGACGATTCACCATAGTTGAGCTCACGACCGGGGAACACCTCACTGAAGGCTACCTCTCGGGCATAAGGATAGGACAAGGCATCCAAGTCGCTCTTGATATAACCGGGGGCATAAGAAGAATTGCGCTGCGTGAACAGGCGGTCAATGTAGTACCATGACAATAAAGCACGGTTTTTGCCAGAAGTCACATCATGGATGAGAGCCGACTCGGGGAAATATGAGGGCACCGACGACAAGAACCATGAATAGGGCGAACGGATATCGATTGGCGTCTGAGTTGACTCGAAGTCGTCAATGTAAGAGCTACCCGAATTGGAACCGGTCTTGGCCTGGTGAGGCACCAACTGGGCAAACTCGCCCAGGAAATTGATGCTTGACGGAGCGACAGCATTCACCGTGGGAATCTTGTTGAGTAGGTTGGTCAGCCACATGAACTGAGTGTTGTAGGACACGTTCATGCCCCAAATGGTGTTGTTCACCAGCTCACTACCGATGGCCACCTTATCACCGATGGCCTTCTCGCCATAATGCATGACAGTCGCACCAACATGGAAATCCTTGTTGATGGCATAATCCAGGTCCAATCCCAACAGTGTCTTGCGCTGCATGCTGAAGGTGGATTGATTCTCCAGAGAAACACTGATGTTGGTACCGGCGTCAATAATGCTCTGGTTGGTGATAGACACAGTACCCATGGTGTAGTCAACCTCGTAGTCAGCGTGCTCGGTCAGCGTCACACCGCCAGCAGTCACGACAACCGAACCACGGGCGACATTGGTGGCATTGAGCTTGATGACACTACCCGAACTGGACTGGTACTCACCCGCCAGCACAAACTTGTTCTTATCGCTGAACTGCTGTGCCACAGTAAGCGTTGAGTCGTACAGCTCGGTATAGATGTATTTCTTGGCAAGTTCTTTATCTATGAACTTACTGCGCAAATGTTCACCGAAGGGCTCCACAACGGGGAAAATGATTTTACCCCTTGATACTTCTATCGTTTTTTGCTCAAGAAAGTCGAATTTACCATCAATGTTAGGCTCCAGGTTGGCATCCAAGCGGTCCAGGTTCATCACCTGCAACAAGGGTTTGCCATTAATGGAGTCGTCACTGCAAGGGATATATATCAGTTCATTACCGGTCGTGTCACTCAGGTACTTGATGTTCAGCTTAAAGTTGTTTTTCTGAATTGCGTTAGCACCCAAATCATACACGTTCTTCATCGCCAGATCCCACATGGGATAATAAGGCGATGATGTCGTTCCCTTCAGCAACTTGACATAGAGTGACTGGTCGGTCGACGTGATGTTTCCCGAGAACTCACCCACTTGATAGGTTTTACCGTCTTTATAAGTATACTCGTAGGCAACCGCAAGGATCTCATCACTTGACAATGCCGTCTTGAGCATGATGTAACCCAGGTCGGGGTTCAAGGTGTAATCCGAGGAGGACAGCAATCGGGCACTCTCGATTTTCTCATAATCGGTACCACCCTCAAATTTGTATCTCTTCAATGGGGCCAAGGCGTTTGAGGCCTTGCTCATATAACGAGCGTCGGGATAATCCGCAATGATTTCCGAAAGAAGGTCATTGGACTCATTTGCCGGGTTTTGGGCACCGGTTCCATGCCAATGGTCATTCTTGATATTGCGTTCGTTTCCTTCACCCAAGTCCATGAATGCCATAATGTTACGCGACTCGTTAAAGTTGCTTCGCTTGTTGGTCACCCACACCTCGATGCGGTTGATGTGCATACCCGATTTGACATGCGGGAAACTTGAGCACCAACGGTCGTAGTTGTCACGGAAACAATGGGAAAGGAAGAAGTTGCGGTTTTGGTCGTACTTGTCGGCACTGATGTAAAACTCTGTGGTCTGAGAACCGCCCTTGCTGCTCACAGTCTGGGACTCACTGTTCTGCTGCGACACCAATGCTGTCGCCGTGAGTTTGCCAAACTGCATCTTGGTCTTGATACCGAACAGGGCCGCGCTACCGCGAATGAGCGACGAACCGGTGGTCATGCTCACATTACCGGCCTCGATATTCTTGATGATTTCGTCCTCCTTGCCTTCGTAGGCCAGTTTGAGGTTTTTACTGTCAAAGTCAAATGTCGCTCCAGTATTGTAAGACATATTGAAGCGCATTTTGTCACCCACCGTGGCGGTAATGTTGGCCTGAATCTTTTGCTCAAAATCGAAATAGGTCTTGCGACGCTGGGAAACCGACAACGCGGGGTTATCGGTTGAATTGCTCTTGACACCCATGTTGATGACGACCGAACCCGTGGTCTTGAGCTGGACGCCACCAGGGCCGAATACCGATTCAAGAGGACCCATGCCGAATTGCATATCCAAGAAGTTGAAGGGGTCTTTCTCCTGGTTTTGAGCGCTTTCGGCATTCTTCTGGCGGTAGTATTCCATCATCGAGCGCCTGAAATCCATGTTGCTGTATTCGTCAGACGACATGATATAGGGCGTGACAATGTCATAGTCACCCAAGCGGGTGTGAATCACATAACATCCGGTCTCGGGGTCAAATTCCACCTCACTCGAGATGTTAGACGGGGTTTTCAGGTCGGCAGAATACTCTCCGATGCCCTGTACATCATCATAGGTACGGGGAATAGTGGGCTTTACATCAAAGTGCAAGTCCAGTTGCGGGGTTGCCTGCCGCTGCGCCGAGGGGCGTGTGTCGGGAGGTGGCGGGGGTGGTGGCAAAGTGCTGGTCACGTATTGCGCCAACACAGATTCATTGCCAGCCCACCAACCCAAAAGGCTGCCAATAAATATTGCGATGAATATTTTTTTTCGGTTCAGCATGAACAATAATACAAAGACTAGTCTTCAGACCCGTGCCATGCGATGGTTTACATCATCTTGAGCGCCTGTTTGATTGCCTGCTCGACAGTCAATGCTGGATTGCTGGCAAACAGCGACTTAAGCGCTTTTTGAGATGCCTGTTGGGTAAATCCCAACATGACAAGAGCAGCAAGTGCTTCGTCAAAAGCCTCACCTGTGGCAAGGTCCGCTTTCTCTAATAACGTATTATCTGCCAGTTTTATTTTATCCTTGAGGTCAACAATTATGCGTTGTGCGGTTTTTGCGCCAACACCCTTCACGGCTTTGAAGAGTGCTACATTATTTCCGGCGATGGCCTTGGAGAAATCATCGGCGCTCATCGACGAGAGAATCATGCGCGCGGTATTGGGTCCGACACCCGAAACCGATATGAGCAACTGGAAAGCTTCGCGCTCTTTCTTTGTACTGAAGCCGTATAGCAGATGGGCATCCTCCCTGATGGCTTCATACACAAACAGTTTTGCGTCATTTCCTTGTCCCGCCTGCGACAGGCTGTCATAAGTGGAAAGGGAAATGTTTAGGAAGTATCCTATGCCGTGATTGTCAATAACCGCAAATGCGGGATTGAGTTCCACAAGATTTCCTTTAATATAATCGATCATAATCTATCTTTGTTATCTTAGTTTAATATCATGCCAATCACACAGTTGATGTCTGAGATGTTGATTTCGCTATTGCCGTCTACATCGGCACGCACCAGGCGGTGGGTAGCGAAATCCGAGGGCAAGCCCTGAATGATGTTGATAATCGCCAGAGCATCAGCAATATTCACTTCTCCATCGTTATTCACATCACCCGTCATGAAGGTGTTCTGCATCACATCCTTCACCGCTGCCCACACATCGAGTTTACCGGCACCCCAACGCGATGCATCATCACCCATGACATGTTCGTCCCTGACGGCACTGCGCTTTAAAACCTCACGCACATCGGCCACGGTCAGCATGGGGTTCGCCTGCAGCATCAAGGCAATCGCACCCGTAACCACGGGCGCCGACATCGAAGTGCCCTTGTTGGGGTAATAAGGATATTCCTGGCCATTCACCACTGCGGGAGCAGGCCACTGGCTACGGTCGGAGTGCTCGTCATACCTGTTGGCCGACGACATGACAATAGCGCCCGGAGCACAAACATCAGGACGCTGAATGCCGTTTTCATCAGGGCCAAAAGAGGAGAATGCTGCAATCGCAGTAGGCTGATAGCCATCAAAATACACCATGTCGCCCGATGCTGCACAATATGACTGCCTGGAGCAGTAAGCGCCGACCGAAATGACGCTGTCGGTTGTGGCCAGGTCACTGATGGAGCCTACCGGTGAGCCGCCTGTAGCACCAGGCATGGCAAAGGAATAGAAATAGGCATCCTGAGTACACCAGCCGACCAATTCAGTCGCGGTGTCAGCAAAATACTGAAGCCCAATCAGATGACCGGACTTAACCGACTCTACATCAAACACCCAATAAGAGTGGAAACGTTCGTTCTCGAGCTGATTCCCCTCACTATCAAAGACGGGCTCTAAACCACTGGCATAGCTGATTTCGCCAGTATAGTAGGCAGCAAAGGCTATGTCCGATTCACTGGATATCGTAAAGATGCTGTCCTCGTCGAGTGTTCCCACAATGGGAGAGGCATACTCCAATTCACCTGTAGAGCGGTTCACGATCACGACACGGGTCCTATGTTCCTGAGGGACATCATTCCACATGCTCACATAACCCTGCCGCTGCAGTCCGCCCCACCGATTGCGCAAGAACGTGGTCACCGTATCGTTTTTTTGCTTGATCGAAGACCTGAAACAGATAGGCACATCACCATCATTGCCAGCCGATAAGACACACATGCGGCCCGGACCCGACAGTGACGAGAAAACCCGGCAAAGGAACGAGGTTCCGTCATTAGGCCCGCTGTTGCTGCCCAGGCTCAGATTAATGACACAGGGCTTCCCCACCCTGCAGGCATAATCAAAAATATACTTCACTGCATTGGCGATGTTGACATCGTTCAGCAGATCTGAAGGGATGCCACAAGCCACGATATCGGCCTCTGGGGCAACGCCATGCCACCCATTGCCACGGTAGCTGCCGGCAGCCGTTCCGGTCGTGTGAGTGCCATGCGACGAGTTGGGTTCATCAGTTGTCAGGGACTCGATCTCTTGCAGATTCTCGTAACAGCTGCCAGGCAGTTCAATGCCGTCAACAACAGGGTGTCGCCCCGTTGAATCGGCGGGCATGTAAACAGCACACACTCGCGTGCGGCCGGCACTGTCACACAGGTTGATGTGCTTGAAGTCAATACCGGTATCCACGATGCCGACAATGACACCCTTGCCCGTGAATGAGCCGATGTGCCCATGATTGACCTGGGCAGGAGTCACATTGGAATAATAGAGTGAACTGTCGTTGCACCAGTGCAAGGGCTGAGCCAGCGACACATAGCTCACCGCGTCGCTAGCCATCACCGACTGCAGGCAATCCACGGGGATGCGCGCCGAGACAAATCCGTCAAAAACGGCATCAACAACCACCCCCTTGCGCTGCAGCTCGCTCAGGCGGTCCATATTCTTCAATTCAATAAACGCTTGATGAACAGAACCGTAACCATGACTACGGAGAAGGTTCCCTGTGGAGCCGCGCGGCAATAACAACTTGGACGCAACACTCAGTGGTGCTGTCGCCCAAGCTGCCGATAACATCACAGCCATGCATAACATCGACAATACCAACCGCTTGTTCATCCAAGTATTAAAACTGTTGCTATAAAGAGTGATTGATTAGCTGTTCAAGATGATACCAATGATCATGTTCACGTCGCTAATATTGACCTCATCATCTTTATTCACATCGGCACGCCTCAATACATCAGGGGCGACTTCTTCGCCCAGGATGATGCTTATAACCACATTGATGTCGGCGATATTCACCTCACGGTCATTATTCACATCACCAACAATCTCGTCAAGTTTCAGCACATTGAGCAAGCCGGCGTATGCGTCAAGTTTGCCGGCGCCCCAACGTTCACGGCTGCCCGAGCGCACATAGGAATCACGAAGGGCGGTACGCTTGAGCACTTCTCTCACGTCATTCACGGACAATGTGGGATCAGCCTGCATCCACAGGGCAATAGCTCCGGCAACAATAGGTGCCGACATCGAAGTACCCAAGTCGGGAGAATAGGTGTACTCTACCCCATCAACAAAGGCCGACGGCTGCCAGTACTGCAGGTTGGGAGCATCGACAAAATAACGGTTGGCCGAGGATACCAGCACACTGCCAGGTGCACAGACATCAGGTCGGGAAATGCCGTTCTCGTCGGGTCCGTAGGAAGAGAATGATGACAGGTATCCAGGCGTGCTGTTGGGACGGAAATAATATGAGCCATCCCTCAAGGGAACCGTCTGCCTGCTGTTATAGGAGCCTACCGAGATTATGCTGTCGGTGGCCGCCAGATCACTGATAGAGCCCACCGATGATCCTTTCTCGGCCCAAGAGAAGCCATAACTATCGATATAAGCGTATTTAGACGTGAAGATCACCAAATCGTTAGCCGAAGGAGAATAGTACTGGAAGCCCAGGCAATAATTCCTGCTATTGGCCACCATATCGATATTGCACATGGAGTTGGGCTTACCGTTGGCTTCAATCGAGCCGATGACTTCTACCGAACCAGTGAAGTACCTTGCCAACACGGTATCGGTTTCGGTCGAGAAAGTCGCAAGCACACCCCTGGACGTAGCGCCAATCGCACGTGAACGGTACAGGATCTGACCATTGGACTTGTTGACCACAATCAGTCGGGTATTAAACGGTTTCTTGGCATTGCTCCTGGCATTGACATAACCGGAGTATTGTGTCGAAGCACGGAAACCGTTCAGCAAGGTGAACACCGTGTCCCTTGAGTTTTCGATTGTACGATGAGAAGTCACATTATAGGCGCCATCATTACCTGCCGATGTCACAAACACACGGCCGGGACCCGCCAGCTGCTGGCACACGCGGTTCAGATAGGAAGTGCCATCGTGGGGGCCCACATTGGAGCAAAGGCTCATGGAAATCACACAAGGTTTCATCTGGCGACGCGCATAGTCGCAGATGTAACTGATACAGTTGGCAACCCTGACATCGGTGAGTTCGCCCTCGGGCATACCGCAAAGCACGATGTCGGCATCAGGAGCCATACCATACCAGCCGTTATCCTTATAACCGCCAACCGCAAGACCGGCGGTCAACGTGCCATGGGTGGACTGATTGTCATCGGTGGTGAGAGTAGCAATCTGGTCAGGACTCTCATAGCAGCTGCCCGGCAACCTGACCATATTAACGACAGGAGGTGTCATTGTCGTGTCGAGGGGAAGATAGACCGCCTTGACACGCGAGACGCCATTGGAATCAAAGAAGTTGATGTGGTTGAAGTCAAAACCGCAATCGATCAAACCGACGATGACTCCTGAACCCGTGTAAGGCATCTCCAATCCCTCGCCCATATGAGCAGGTGCGACATTCGAGCAAACCCTTGCCGTGTCGATACTCGTCAGCAAGGTCAATGCTTTGGTCACATAGTCGACGCCCTCGATATCAACCAGGGTGAAGGGGTCAACGCCATTATTCACGCGAACGGTCATAAAACCGTTGAAACGACCAGTAACCAGTGCACCCGCCTGCCTGAGCTGATAAAGCGAGTACTCTTGCAGGTTGTCATTGATCTCAAGGAATGCCTCATAATAGCTGCCGGTTTCCTGTGCCGATGCGCACAAGTTCATACCCATCAACAAGGATACAATCATCCAGCCTAAAAAACTCTTCTTCATATTCTTCAGGTTAAAACATTTCAACTTATCAAAGATAATATGTCCATTAAACGGGGAAACCGACACATTATCATTTCTATTCACTGCTTAAAACAAACCATTTGAAACCACAAAATTAGTAAAAATCACGTTGATTCACCACATTTTAGGCAAAAAAAGATGCACCGGTAAAAACAAAAGGCGACTGTCGCATTGACAGTCGCCCGTTAGAAGCACTCACAAGAGTGCTGTTCAGTCAATCAATTACTTCAGGCTGTTGACATAGTTGCGGAGTGACTCATTCTCAGGATCAAACTCCAGCCATTTCTGATAATAGGTCTTAGCCGTAGCCTTGTCACCCTTGGTGAAGTAGTAAGTAGCCAGGTAGTTGTAGGCATACTTGTAGTAGCGGGCGTAGCTTTCAGGATCGGGCTTAGCGTCGAGAATGCTGAGCAGCTCATTGTAGGCAGCCAGAGCGGCACCATTGTTGTTCTCACCCTCGCGGAACTTGGCTATCTTGGCCTTCTGGTTCACAATCTGTACGTTGCCGGGAACCAGCTTGTCAACCTCGTCAATGTACTTCTGGGACTTGGCAAGAGCGTCGGCCTTGGTTGCAGCATCAAGAGACTCGGTGCTGGCAATGCCCAGATAATAGTTGGACAGGGTGAAGAGGTCATTGGACTTGTTGTTGCCGTCATCCACAAGGCGCTGGTAGTACTCGGCAGCCTTGACGAAGTTCTCGGCATCAGCATAGCTGTCACCCAGGTTGCGGATCAAGTCGGTGTTTTTGGGATTCAGGTCGATAGCCTTGTTATAGGCTTCGATAGCCTCCTCGGGGAATCCGGCGGTCTGCAGAGCCTGACCGTAGTCGGTGTAGTCACGAACCTCATAGTTGGAACCCTTGGGCAGTGCGTTGGCGAAGAACGACTTACCGGCTTCAACGGCCTCGGGCCACTTCTGGAGCTGCACCAGGTTGTAGAGCTGCATACGCTTCATGTAGAACACCTTCTCATCGGCAGGATTGAGCTTGTTGACGAGGCTGGTGGCCAGATCCAGAGACTCCTGATACTTCTCACCGAAGAACAGCAGCTGTACATAGCGCACCTCATCCTGAGCAAAGTGGTTGGGGTTCTTGATGTACTTGCCGTACTGCTCGGCGGCCTTTGCGCCCAGGTTGTCGGCATAGTACTTCTCGGCGAGCTCACGCTGAACCAGTGCCGAGTTGGGAACCTTGGCCTGCAGCTCCTCGAGTCGCTCAATGGCCATCTCGGGGTTCACGTTGAAGTAAGTGTTGGCATACTTCACATAGGCCTCGATGTTGTTGGGATCCTTGTCGAAAGCCAA
>JAEEGH010015810.1_pt1 | contig 16325 bp, 16 predicted proteins | sample 9134181 | NCBI WGS metagenome assembly JAEEGH01 (sample SAMN16246544, study PRJNA631951) | gut metagenome | biome: gut microbiome; feature: rumen; material: DP-attached | host: Bos | place: Iran: Karaj | collected 2018-10
CATCTCTAACACCTGCCCCTAAGGGCTACGAGCCTTACTATCTGTCGCACTATGGTCGCCATGGTGCCCGCTACTTGCTTGAGGAGAACGATTATGCCATGCCAGTACAGACGCTGCGCAAGGCCAAATATGCTGGCAAGCTTACGCCGCTGGGCGATAAGGTGCTGGCTAAGCTCGACTCAATGCAGAAGACTACTAAGGACCGACTGGGCGATCTGACAGCTACTGGTCAGCGTCAGCACCATGGTATTGCCAAGCGTATGGCGCAGAACTTCCCTGAGATTTTCAAGAAACCTAATCTGCCTATCCACTCGGTTTCTACCACCTCTATCCGTGCCATTATCTCTATGATGGCTGAGTGTGAGGAGTTGCAGGCTGCTAATCCATCGGCCCGTATCTTTAATGATGCCAGCAAGGCCGATATGCACTATATGAACTACTCGCCATCGCGCCAGGAGCGCGGCATGGGTATGCCACAGATGAACGTGATGCGTGCCATGCAGAAGCAGCAGGCCATGAGCGACAGTCTGAAGCACCCTGAGCGCCTGATGCAGCTGTTGTTTAACGATCAGCACTGGGTATATCTGAATGTAACTACAGGCTCGCTGATGAGCAAGATAGCCGATGTGGCGCTGAACATGCAGAGTCATGATGGCGATGCCACCCTGTTGGAACTCTTTACTCCTGAGGAACTGCGCGACTTGTGGCGCAGCAACAACCTGTACTGGTATCTGCTTTACAGCAATGCTCCACAAACAGGCGGCAAGATGCAGTGGAACCAGAAGAACCTGCTGAAGAACATTATTGAGACTGCCGATACCGTTACCCAGACACAGGTATCGCTGCGTTTTGGTCATGATACCGTTGTGCTGCCTCTGCTGTGTATGCTGGATCTGGATGGATCGGCTGTACAGGTTGATAACCTCGACGAACTCGAAAACTCGTTCCGCACCTACTACCTCATCCCTACAGGCAGTAACGTGCAGTTTATCTTCTATCGCCCCAAGAAAGGCAAAACAGGCGATATCCTAGTAAAGGTACTGTTTAACGAGCGCGAGGCCCACATGCCGCTTAAAACCGACACATGGCCCTACTACAAATGGCAGGATGTTCGCGAGTACTACTTAGCTAAGCTGGCCGAGCAGGAGAAGAAATAAAAACAAACATGTTTAGATATTATGCAGATATTCCTCGTCGGCAATCTTGCTGGCGAGGATTGCATCTGCAATGGCTTTCTCCATCACCAGCGAGGCCAGCACGCCAACAGTGTTGACGTCCGACAAAATCATACCGCCGCTAAGGGAAATGGCATAAACGGTATCGCCATCAGCCATGGTAAACACTGGCCGTATGCTGCGTGCCATGCCGGTAGAGGCCATATTTGCTACCTTCTGTAGGTCGGCGACACTCAGATGGGCGTTGGTAAACACGGCTGCGATGGTGGTATTGCCTGCTATCAGATCGGAATACTGGTTCTTGAGCACTGCCTGTTCGGCACTTACAAAGCCCTTGCGGTCGATGGTGGTCATGCCTGCTATCTTAACACCATCCTGGAAGATGTCGCCTAAGGCATTGACAACAACGGCTACACCTACCTCCAATTGTCCAAGACGTGCTGCAGCATAACCAATGCCACTCTTCTGGGCTGTGGCCATGCCGCCAGGTTTACCTACTGTAGCACCTGTGCCGGCACCTACATTGCCGCTGAGTGGTGAGTTGCTGGCAATGGCATTCTGACAAGCTTTATAACCCATTTCGCGGTCGGGGCGGATGTTACTTTTGCCGTATGAAAGGTCGAAGATGCAACTCTGACATACAATGGGTACCAGTCCGTAGCCTGTGTTATAGCCATAGCCATGTTCTTCAAGGCTGGTTACCACGCCGTCGGAAGCTGCCAAGCCATAAGCAGAACCACCACTGAAAACCAGAGCGTTGAGAGGCTGTGTGTTGCGCTGAGGGTCTAATAGTGGTACCTCGCGCGATGCAGGTCCACCACCCAGGACTACCGCTGAGGCCATGGATGCCTCTGGGAAAAAGAATACCGTTACACCTGTTTGGGCATCATTGTCTTGTGCATTTCCAACGCTTATGCCTTGAAGTTCTGAAAAAGGAAGGGATTCTACCAAATTATCCATGTCGCTATAGTTATCGACACGGTTTGTTGTATCCACTCCTAACATCTTTTCATCATTGTTCTTTGAACATGATGTAAATATGCTTAAGCCGCAAATACGAATAGCGGCGAAGAGCCCTAAAAAGATCTTCTTTTTCATGTCGTTCAAAAGTTTAATAGGAATTGCAAATATAGTGTTTTTTGATTTTGTGGACCAGCCTGGGCTTGAACCAGGGACCTCCAGATTATGAGTCTGTTGCTCTAACCAACTGAGCTACAAGTCCGATGCCTTTGCTTTGAAAAGCGAGTGCAAAGGTACGGCAATTTCTTTAAATATCCAAATTATTAAGAGAAAATAACTAAAAATGATTGATTGGCAGGGGTAAATTGCGGATTTTTGAGTACCTTTGCAGCCTAATATGGAGATATTCTACGATATAAAAGATACGATGATAGTGCCCGAGTGCGCTGCTACGATAGGCGTGTTTGATGGCGTTCATGCTGGGCATCGCCAGGTTATCAAGCAGATGATGGACGAAGCACAGCAGCATGGCTACAAATCAATGGTAATCACCTTCGATAAGTTGCCACAACAGCTGTTTGTGCCTGGTTTCCAGGCGCAGCTGATTACCACACTCGACGAGAAGATACAGTTGCTTGGCGAACTTGGCATCGACTACTTGGTGGTGCTGCCTTTTGATATGCAGATAGCACAGCTCACAGCGCGTGAGTTTATGGCTCAGATACTGCACGAGCGCCTGAATGTAAAAGCGCTGTGTATAGGCTACGATAACCAGTTTGGACGTGGGCGCCAGGAAACGTTCGGCGACTATGTGGAATATGGTAAAGCGCTTAATATACACGTATTTAAGGCTATGGAGGTATGCCCTGATGGGTTTGATGTGCCTGTAAGCTCGTCGCTGATAAGACAGCTGATAACCGAAGAGGGCAAGGTGTTTGAAGCCTCGCAGATGCTTAATTACTATTACACGCTTACTGGTCGGGTGGTGACAGGTGAACATATCGGTACAGGGTTAGGCTATCCTACGGCTAATGTAATGTCTGACAATGCAGAAAAGCTGATACCTGCCGACGGTGTTTATGCTGTGTTGGCCAGTATTGATGGGAGCGAACCTATGCAGGCGATGATGAACATAGGCAAACGTCCTACTTTTAATGGGAAGCAGCGCACTCTTGAGGTGAATATTCTTGATTTTAAGGGTGACCTGTATGGCAAGCAAGTTGCCATCAGTTTTGTAAAACTTGTGCGCTTGGAGCAACACTTTTCGTCGGCTGACGAGTTAAAACGTCAGATAGAGAAAGACGAGGTATTAATTAGAGATATATTTGAAAAGATAATAAAGTAAATAAGGATATGAAGAATGCGATTATTTATACCGTGCTGTTTGCTGCCCTTCAGGTAGTGGTGTCGACAGTTACCCAGCTGGTTTGGAACCGGTTATTAGGGAATAGCGGCGTCATGGGTACTGAGTTTATGATTGGCACGCTGATAGCATTTAACGTGCTGGGACTGATACTGTTTTTAGCAACCAAGTGGGCTGTGGTTAGCAGAAATTGGATACGTACGCGCCCTTGGATGGTGTTGTTCTGGGCAGCAATGGCGTCGGTGGGGTGTATCGTTCCATCTATGTGGCTGCAAGAAGTGATGCCCGAACTGCCAAATTTGATGCAGGAGGGATTGGAAGAACTGATGGGTAGTCGCTTAGGTTATGTGGTAGTGGGACTGTTGGCACCACTGGTTGAGGAAGTTGTGTTTCGTGGTGCTATCTTGCGTGCCTTGCTTAAGTGGAACCAGAACCATTGGTTGTGCATAGCTATATCGGCAGCTCTGTTCGGCCTGTCGCATTTTAACCCCGCTCAGATGCCCCATGCTTTCTTAGCTGGCTTGCTGCTGGGATGGATGTATTACCGTACGGGTAGTATCGTGCCTGGCGTGGTGGTGCATTGGGTGAATAACTCGATGGCTTATGCTTTGTACAACATATCTAAGGCTGCCTATGGTACGGGCGACCCAACGATGGCGCAGTTGTTTGGCGAACAGCGCGTGCTGCTGGCTGTGCTCTTCTCGCTGTGCATATTGATACCAGCTATCTACCAGCTTAACCTGAGAATGAAGAGAGCTTAAACCATATAACATTGAAGAAGGCTGCACGTTTGTGCAGCCTTTAACTTCAGCGTTAGTATTTCCTGAAAATTTGAGAGAAACAAACCGGAGCTTCACAGCTTTCGGCGTCTTAATTGTTTTACTTGTTTTATTTATAAAGAAAGCATAGAAAAAAATATCTTATTCGTATAAGGCGGGCGTATCCGTGGCACTTACCTTAGTGGTGTCTGCCATATTCTCGGCCTGCATAGTGCCGAGGGTGTTAACGGAGTCGGCCTGATGCTGCTGGTGGAACTTAGCATATGCATCCTTCGGGTCGTCCCATCCGCGGTCCCAAGGGGCCTGTGCGGCGTTACCCAGTGTAAGGATGATGGCTACCACGGCTGCAGCACGGAACAGCGGCATGAGGCGTGTGGTAAGAGTTACCATCTTGGCCTTTGGCGCTTCGGTGTTCTCGCCTACCATTTCGAGTATTCGGGCATCAAAGTCATCGCCCAGTTCAGGCTTCTCCTGCTCGAGAGTAAACAGTGCTTTGTACTGCATCAGACTGGCTGGTACATCCTCCTGACTGAAGAATGTGCGCAGAATTGACTCTTCCTGTAGTGTGGTTTCACACTGCCAGTAGCGCTCCAGTAACTGTTCGATATACTTATAATCCATATTTCTCGGTTTCAATATATTTTTGTCGGATGGCTTGGCGAGCGCGGAAGATGTTTACCTTTACCTGCTCTTCGCTGACAGCCATAATCGACGCTATTTCTTTATAACTCTTGCCTTCGAATTCGCGCAACTGCATAGCGCTTCGCTGTTTCTCAGGCAGTTCATTAATAAGTTGGCGTATCAGCTCGATGCGATCGCGCTGCATAGCCTGCTCTTCAGGGTTCGAGGCGTAGCTCTGGTCGGCTTTGTCGTGGTCGCCTTCTTCCAGACTCTGGTTCTGGTTTTCCAAGTGTCGCATTCTGTCGAGTGCCAGGTTGCGGCAGATGGTAAGGCAAAAGGCTTCAATCGATTCGATGTCGTCCCATGCCTCGCGGCGATTCCACACCTTTATCATCGTGTCCTGTACTACATCCTCTGCCTCTGCAGGGTTGAGGGTGATGCGGAGGGCAAGCCTGTAGAGCTCGTTCTTCAGCGGCAAGATGTCAGTTTTAAAACTTATCTTTTTCATCCTCTCTTATTATATGACGAATAACCTGGGGCAAAAGTTACAAGTAAAACAAAAAAAATTAGAAAATTTTTGTGCCGCTCTCTCCATCGATGGCAGTGGCCAGGGTAATGATAACCCGACTAACGCCAGCATCGATGGCGCTCAGGGCGTTTTCGATCTTAGGCAGCATGCCACCACTGATGGTGCCATCGGCCTTGTACTGCTCGAAATCGGCGCGGGTGATGGTGGGGATAACCGAATCGTCGTCGTCGGGATTGCGCAGTACGCCTTTCTTCTCGAAACTGTAGATGAGCGTTACATCGTAATAGGGAGCTAAAGCTTTGGCTGTTTCGCTGGCAATGGTGTCGGCATTGGTGTTCAGGATGTGTCCCTGACCATCGTGGGTGAGTGGGGCCATCACGGGGGTGATGCCTGCCTTAATCAGTCGGCTCAGCATCTCACCGTCGGCACGATCAACATCGCCCACAAAACCAAAATCCACACCATCCTTAATGGGGCGCTTATGGCTGCGAATCACATCCATATCGGCACCAGTAAGGCCCAAGGCGTTTACACCATTAGCCTGCAGGCGGGCCACCAGGTTCTTGTTAACCAGGCCGCCGTAAACCATGGTTACCACGCTTAGCATGTCGGCATCAGTAATGCGGCGTCCGCCAACCATCTTCGACTCGATGCCCAGGCTTGCTGCTACCTGAGTGGCACGACGGCCACCGCCATGAATGAGCACTTTGTTGCCCTCGATGGCACTGAAATCCTTGAGCAGCTGACTGAGTTGGGCCTCGTCTTCGACCACGGCGCCACCTACTTTTACAATTGTTAGTTTCTCTTTCATTTTTTATAATATGTGTATGAGTGTTACTGCTTTTGTCCGATAGCCTTGTATTGGCGTATCATGGCATCGGCCAGTATAGCGTTACTCTCGTTGGCACCGTACAGGGTGTCGTAAATCATCTTCACATCATCGCGACCGCCGCCATGCTTCAAGGCGTAAACCACGCACAGGTTCTGCAGACCAACCGACTCAGACAGGATATCAAGGTCGGTAACAGCCAACTGCGACAGGGCCAGCTGATAGGCTGTGTCGCTCAAATCGTCGACCATAGCTTGTACATCGCCTAACGATTCCATGCCAAAATGCTCCAGAACGCGCAGGAAAGGCATCAGCGAGGCGGGGAACAGCTCGGCCTGGTTAACAGCAGCAATACGCTGGTTAAGACGCTCGAATGGGTGCAATTCAAGATAGCTGCGGAACGAGTCGGTAGAGAGTGTTACCTCGCTTAGGTTGCCTGATTTTACCAGCGTTTGTATCTGTCGGCGGTATTCGGTCATAGTGGTGCGCAGACGGCTGAACTCATCGTCGGCCAACTCTAACATACCGGCCAGGCGACTGAACTGTCGGCGATACTGTGGGGGCAGTTTAACGGCACCCTTGTAGCCGATGTCGTGCTCGATGGCCGACCACGTGTGCTGCAGTGCTGTACGTATCTGTATCTCGAAGGGAATGCTACCCTCGTGCAGCTGGCAGATGTAGTGCAGCGAGTTATAGCCAAAGCTGTTGAAATCGTGCAGCTTGCGCTTATCAACAGAGTTGCTCCAGTCGATATCGAACAACTGACTGACAATGGCTGCTACCTTATCCACATCATCGGTATAGAAGGTAACAATGCGCAGGCCAATCAGGTCGGTAATGTCGCTTAGCGAGTGATATTTCTCGCCTTTGCGCTCTAACTTACCAGCCAACGACTCAACACCCTTGATGCGGTGCTCGATGCTGTTAAGTTCGATGCCCTGCTGCTGCATGGTGGTCTGTAACAGCTCGAAAATCTGGTTGTCAAGCCGTATCAGTTGTGGCCGCAGGTCGATGAACTCCTGCAGCAACGCTTCGCAATGTGGCGACAGGCGCATTAGATAAACTCAAAAAGATTAATAAAACCAGTCATGGCAAACACCTGGCGCAGATCCTCGTTCATGTTGCGCAGATAAACATGGCTGCCTTTGGGCTTTGCGGCCTTGAGCAGACCAAGGAACAGGCGCAGACCACTTGATGAGATATACTCGAGTGCTGTGCAATCAAGAATGATATCGTGACCAGAGCATTCGTAAAGTGGAGCCATGCTCTTTTCAACCTCTGCTGATGCAGCCGTATCCAAACGACCTTCGAAGTACATCACGAAATTCTTCTCTTCTTCTTTGAATGTTGTTTTCATAACTATTTATTTTTTAGTGATAATTTTGCTGAGTGTGAGTAGATTCTTATTATCTACACGCTCGTAGTTAATGGTATCCATTATTTGTCGTATCAGGTGAATGCCTAATCCGCCGATACTACGCTGTTCGGCTGAAAGCGTAGTATCGACCTCGGCTTTGACCGTTGGGTCGAAGGGGGTACCGCTGTCGCTGATGACAAACTTAAGATGCTCATCGTTTATCTGGGCATCGATATCCACATCGCCCTTACCATTGGGATAGGCATAGTTCATGACGTTAACCACAGCCTCTTCGATGGCCAGGTTAATCTTCATCGTTGTGCTCATGTCGAGGCCTGCAGTCTCGCACACCTCATCTACAAATGCATTGAGCTGGGGCACTTCCTGCACATCGTTAGGCAGTGTAAGATGATTTTGGTAACGCACGTCGAATTGTTATTTAGTGTATTGAAGTACGACTTGTATCATCTGATAGATGATGGCATGAGAAGAAACTGCCTACTCAAGATAGGTATATCCGTAGAGTCCTGAGCGGTAGTTAGAGAGGAATTCCTTACCCTCGTCCAAACTGATCTTGCCCTGCTTTACGCTCTTGGCAACCCAAACCTCCAGCTGGCGAACCAGCTTCTTGGGGTTGTACTGCACGTATTCCAGAACCTCTTCGACGGTCTCACCATCGATAATCTGGTCGATGTGGTAGGTGCCGTCTTTCTCAGAGATATGAACGGCATTGGTATCGCCGAACAGGTTGTGCATATCGCCTAAGATTTCCTGATAAGCACCTACCAGGAACACACCTAAGTAGTAAGGCTCGTTCTTTTTGAGTGCATGAACAGGCAGCGAGTGCGAGTTGTTGCGATTGGTGGTAAAGTTGGCTATCTTACCATCACTGTCGCAGGTAATGTCCTGAATGGTAGCATTACGTGTGGGACGCTCGTCCAAACGCTGAATAGGCATGATGGGGAATACCTGGTCGATGGCCCATGAGTCGCTCAGACTCTGGAACAATGAGAAGTTACAGAAGTACTTGTCGGCCAGGAGCTTGTCAATCTTCATGAGCTCCTCGGGAATATGCTTCAGACTCTTGGCCAGGGCATGAATCTCGTGGCATACACTCCAGTACATAGCCTCTACCTCAGCACGGGTTCTCAGGTCGACGATACCATGACTGAACAGGTCGAGAACTTCTTCGCGAATCTGCTCGGCATCGTGCCAGTCCTCCAGGACATTACGTGGACTCAGGTTGTCCCAAATCTCATACAGGTCCTTAACCAGCTGGTGGCTGTTGGCATCTGGCTCGAACTCCTCGGGCATCTCGGGCAGTGAGGCTGTCTCAAGTACATCGATAACCAGCACTGAGTGGTGGGCAGCCAATGAGCGACCGCTCTCGGTAATGATATTGGGGTGAGGCAGTCCGTTCTTGTTGGCTGCATCTACAAAGGTGTAGATACAGTCGTTAACGTACTCCTGAATTGAATAGTTTACTGAGCTCTCGCTGGATGGAGAACGGGTTCCGTCGTAGTCAACGCCCAGACCGCCACCACAGTCAACAAAATCTACGTTGTAGCCCATCTTGTGCAGCTGGATGTAGAACTGCGAAGCCTCGCGAAGGGCTGTCTGGATACGGCGGATCTTGGTAATCTGGCTACCAATGTGGAAGTGGATGAGGCGCAGACAGTCGTTCAGTCCTTTCTTCTCCAGGAAGTCGAGTGCTTCGAGCAACTCGGCACTGGTAAGTCCGAACTTGCTGGCGTCGCCACCGCTCTCTTCCCATTTGCCTGAGCCGCTTGAGGCCAGCTTGATGCGGATACCGATGTTTGGACGGATATTCATCTTCTTAGCCTCGCGAGCGATAATCTCAAGCTCGTTCATCTTCTCAACTACGATGAAGATCTGCTTGCCCATCTTCTGTGCCAGCAGGGCCAGTTCGATATAACTCTGATCCTTATATCCGTTACAGATGATGATTGAGTCGCTTTGGCATTGCATGGCGATAACGGCATGCAACTCGGGTTTTGAACCAGCCTCAAGGCCAAGGTTGAACTTGCGGCCGTGCGAGATAATCTCCTCGACCACAGGCTGCATCTGGTTTACCTTGATGGGATAAACCACGTAGTTCTCGCCTTTGTAGTCGTACTCCTCGGATGCCTTTTTAAAGCAGCTCCACGTTTTCTCGATACGATTATCAAGAATATCGGGGAAACGCAACAGTACTGGTGGCGTAACATCACGCAGTGCCAGTTCGTCCATTACCTCGCGCAAGTCAATCTGTGTGCTGTTCTTGCTGGGGGTAACGTAAACATCGCCCTTGTCGTTGATACCAAAATAAGAAGTGCCCCAACCGTTGATGTTGTACAACTCCTTTGAATCTTCAATCGTCCATTTCTTCATTTTCTAAACGGATATGAATATGTTATAAATCTAATAGTTCTTTTATCTTGTCGACGCTAATCTTGATTTTCTCGTAGTTGTCCATCAGACTCACGTCGAGCGTATATTTGGCTTTAGTGTAGAAAGGCTCGCGCTTCTCCAGCTGCTGGCGGATAAAGGTTATCAGCTCCTCGGGGCTTTTGCCTTTAATCAGCGGGCGCTCAACCTTGCCCATCAGCAGGTGGTTGTATAGTACCTCGGGATCGGCCTTCAGGTAAACCGTCAGTCCCTGCTGGTTCAGATAGTCCATATTGTCAAAGAAGCAGGGCGTGCCGCCGCCACAGCTAATGATTACATTCTCAAACTCTGCCACCTCGTGCAGCATGCTGTGCTCCATTTTTCGGAACCCCTCTTCGCCACGTTCGGCAAATATCTGTGCCACTGTTTTGCGCATGCGGCTCTCGATATACCAGTCGAGGTCGTAGAAGGTGGCACCTAACTCCTTTGAGAGAGCCTTACCGATGGTGGTTTTGCCGGCTCCCATATAGCCTATCAGAATGATGCGCTTCATGCCTCTGCCTCTGCTTTTGTGGTTGTCTTCTTAGTGGCGGCCTTTCTGCCAGCACCTTTTCTTGCACCTCGCTTGGCGGTTTTCTTATCACCCTCCTCGCTCTTCATCTGCTCGATAATCTTCATGCACTCGTCGTAGGTGAGATCCTTGGCGTTCTCGTGCAGGTTCTTTGGCAGGCGATAGTTCTGTCCGTCGTAGGCCAGGTAAGGACCGTAGATACCGTTCATAATCTCCAACTTGGGATCCTCAAGGAAGAACTTCATGTGCTTGGCTGCTTCCTGTCGGCGCTTCTCCTGGATGAGCACAATGGCCTCGTCGAGTGTGATAGCCATTGGATCGGCATCCTTTGGCAGCGATGCAAACATGCGGTCGTGCTTAACGTAAGGACCGAATCTACCAGCACCAACGCTTACGGGCAGACCTTCGAACTCACCCAAGTCGCGTGGCAGCTTAAACAGCTCCATAGCCTCTTCCAAGGTGATTGTTTCCATACTCAGCTCCTTAGGTAACTGGGCAAACTGAGGCTTGTCCTTATCCTCTGACGAGCCAATCTGTACTACAGGTCCGAAGCGGCCAATCTTTACAAATACTGGGCGACCAGTCTTGGGGTCGTTACCCAACTCGCGCTCACCAGCCTTGAACTTCTGACGGCTGTTAAGAGTTTCCTCAACCGTTGGCTCAAAGTCCTTGTAGAAGTGTTTCATCATATCCTTCCACTTCTCGTCGCCCTCGGCAATCTTATCAAAGTCCTGCTCTACCTTGGCAGTAAAGTTATAGTCCATGATGCCAGGGAAGTTTTCCATCAGGAAGTCGTTTACTACAGTACCAATGTCGGTTGGCAACAGCTTGCCGCGCTCTGAGCCAGCCATCTCCTTACGGGTTTTCTGGGTAATCTGCTTACCCTTCAGCTGGTAGATAGAGTAGAAACGCTCTTCGCCTTTCTTATCACCCTTCATCACATACTCGCGCTGCTGGATGGTAGAGATGGTTGGGGCGTATGTTGATGGACGACCGATACCTAACTCTTCCATCTTGTGTACCAGACTGGCCTCGGTGTAGCGCTGAGGACCGGCACTGAAACGCTCGGTGGTAAGGATTTCGCGACGTGTGAGCTCCTGTCCTTTCTTGATAACAGGCAGTGAGTGGCTGTAATCCTCGCCGTTCTCGTCATCGTCGGATGATTCACGATATACTTTCAGGAAACCATCAAACTTGATAACCTCGCCCTGAGCTGTGAATACCTCCTCGATACCATCGCTCTTGATGGTTATAGTGGTCTTCTCAATCTCCGCATCGGCCATCTGACTGGCGATGGTACGCTTCCAAATCAAATCGTAGAGTTTACGCTCCTGGGCACTGCCTTCAATCTCAGTCATATTCATGTATGATGGACGGATGGCCTCGTGTGCTTCCTGAGCGCCCTTTGAGTTGGTGTGATACTTGCGAAGTTTGCTATAGTTCTCGCCATAGAGGTTTACAATCTCGCTCTTGCTGGCGTTCAAACAAAGTTGCGACAGGTTTACAGAGTCGGTACGCATGTAAGTAATACGTCCGCTCTCGTACAGGTGCTGGGCCACCATCATTGTCTGACTAACGGTGAAGCCGAGCTTGCGGGCTGCTTCCTGTTGCAGGGTAGATGTGGTGAATGGGGGCGCAGGTGTACGCTTTGATGGCTTTTTGGTGATGGCATCGGCATAGAAAGTGGCTGTTTTGCACTTCTCCAGGAATTCCATCACTTCATCCTCGGTGCTGAAACGCTTGCTCAGCTGGGCTTTAACCTCCGAGGCCGAACCATCGGGATTAACAACGGCAAACACACCGCTGACACTATAATATGGCTCGCTCTTAAAATTCTGTATCTCGCGCTCGCGCTCTACAATCAGTCGCACTGCAACACTCTGTACACGACCAGCCGACAGGGCGGGCTTAACCTTACGCCAAAGTACTGGTGAGAGTTTGAAACCTACCAGACGGTCGAGCACGCGGCGGGCCTGCTGCGCGTTAACCAAATCCATGTTGATATGGCGTGGATGCTCGATGGCATCGAGAATAGCCGATTCGGTAATCTCGTGGAATACAATACGGTTAGTCTTCTGTTCGTCTAATCCTAATACTTCGCAAAGGTGCCATGAGATGGCCTCTCCTTCGCGGTCCTCATCGGATGCCAGCCATACAGTCTCTGCCTTGCCGGCTTTTGATCGTAAATCCTCTACCAGACTAACCTTCTCTTCGGGAATCTCGTATTCTGGTTCCAGCGTCTTTTCGTCGATGCTGATTTCTCTTTTCTTTAAGTCGCGGATGTGTCCGTAGCTCGACATGACCTTGTAATCCTTTCCCAGGAATTTCTCAATAGTCTTTGCCTTTGCGGGTGACTCCACTATCACTAAGTTCTTTTGCATATTCTGTCGCGTTATATTTCTTTCGGGCTGCAAAAGTAAGCAAAAAACTTTCTTCCACCTTATTTATATAGAGGATTTTCAGATTTATTAACAATTCTGTGCTAAGAAACGGTGTACGGCTTGGCGTATGGAGCGCAGTCCGAAACGCTCTACATACACCTCTCTGAGGGGTACCCACTGCAGTTCGGCGGCATCGTCGTCGGCTTTTACTACAGCCTCGCCTGTTACGTGGCACAGGAAGAAGAGGTCGAGTGTGTGTATGTCCATGCCCGAGTAGTGATAAACGTTGGGGATAGAGAACTGGTACTCAACGGTTTCGGGATCGATGTCGAGTCCGGTTTCTTCCTTGATTTCCCTCACCATGCCCTCTTCGGCGTTCTCGTCGTTATCTACAAATCCGCCAGGCAGGTCGAGGGTGCCTTTGGCAGGTTCCTTGCCTCGTGTGGCTACTAGCAGTTCGCCTTTATCGTTCAGAATAAAAGCGGCTGTTGATGCGCGTGGGTTCTGATAGAATGTAAACCCACAATTGGCACAATGGCGACTCAATGCATTGTGAATCTCAAAATCCTGACTGCCGCACTTAGGGCAGAATCGGAATACTTCTAATGGATGCTCTGTCATAAGCGTTACCAGTTATCTGTTCTGAATGGGAATAATGGCAGATTGGCGCCGTTCTTTACGTTGCCTATCTGGAAATTTTTAAAGCAGTAGCGTACAGCCACGGGCTTTTTTACCTGGGGCGATGATACCTTGATGGCCTCGTCCCAATAGCCGCCGCCAGGCTGCCAGAAGTGCTGGGCCTGAGCGGGGTAGAATACCTTGTCGTCGCCTGCAATCTCAAAGCCTTGGATGTCTTCGAATGGGGCGTCGGTGTGGTAGTTGTTGTCTAAGTGGATGTAGATGGCATCGCCCTTGATGTTCATGTCCTTAAAGGTTGAACTCTGGTAGAGTATGCCCTCAAAACCATAGTCGCGAACCAAGGCTGTATAGGCCAGACGCTCGCCTACCTGCTGTTTCTGGGTGGGATGAATCTGACTGTACTCGTAGGGATATACCAAGTCGTTGGTGCAAACCAGCGAGCTGTTGGGTATCAGCTGCTGGGCCTTGAGCTGCTGTTCGCGCAGCAAGGCACCGCTGATGGCGTTGTTGTCATCGTCGTAGCGATAGGGGGCTATCTGCACAAAGTAGAAAGGAATCTCTCCTAAGGCAAACTGACTACGCCACTGATCGACCAAGAGCTTCAGGCGTTGAGAATACTGGTCGCCAGGATCGCCAACGTTCGAGCAGCCCTGATAGAAAAGGATGCCCTTAACGGTGAAGTTCAGGATGGGATTAAATGTACCGTTGCCCCACAACAGCGAGCGATGGTAGTCGTACTGAGCCCATTTTTTGCAAATCTCAACAGAGTCGGTTGGGTCGTTGGTGTATTTCTCAAGGTTCTCCTTGGTGAGCCAACTTTCTACGCGCGAGCCGCCTTTATTGGCCTCGATGAGGCCGATGGGAATGTCGAGTGCCTGATGAACGGTGCGGGCAAAGAAATAGCCTGTGGCTGAGAAATCGCCAACGGTTTTAGGTGAGCAGACACGCCACTCGCACTGGGCATCGTTCTGGGGCGTGGCAGCCATTACGCTGGGAATCTTTACGCTTCGTACGCCAGCATGGTTCTTGGCATCAATCACTACCTGGTTATAATCCTTTACAGGACACATCCAGAAACCCTTAACGGGCATCTCCATATTTGACTGCCCCGCGCATACCCACACCTCGCCTGCCAGTACGTTATTGATTGTGAGCTTGTCGCCATCGTCGAACGTAATGGAAAGCGGGGTATAGCTGGCTTTTGGTGTTTTAACTTTTACCAGCCACTCGCCCTGTTTGTTGGCTTTGGCAGTAACCGTTTCGTTGCTCCACGAGGTGGTTACTCTTACCGTTTGTCCAGGCTTGGCCCATCCCCACAGACGGGCGTCGGTTTGCTGTTGTAAAATCATATTGTCGCCAATCAGATGGGGCAATTTTACTTTGGCCTGACTGCCAAATGTAAACAATGTAAGAGCTGTAATAGCTAAGATTTTCTTCATAATTTATCGTAAAGTTTCAAGTTTCTGCTTGCAAAGATAATAAAAATCCGTAAAAACCACGTAATCCGTAGCTTTTTTTTAGTACCTTTGCGCCAAAATTTAAAATAATAAACAATGAAGTACGTAAGAAACATATTAATAACGACGTTGCTGACTCTCTCAGCAACTATTTTTGCACAGCAACCTACCACCATGCCGCTCTGGCCAAACGGACCGGAAGTAGTGAGTTCGGATGGTAATGATCAGGCTGAACTAACTGTTTATCTGCCCGATGCCAACAAGGCTACTGGTCGTGCTGTAGTGTGCTGTCCTGGTGGCGGTTATAGTCATCTGGCTATGGACCACGAGGGACATCAGTGGGCGCCTTTCTTTAATACGCAGGGCATCGCGCTGATTGTACTGAAATATCGTATGCCTCATGGTAACCGTATGGTGCCTATCTCTGACGCTGAGGAAGCTATGAAGTTGGTTCGCCGCAATGCGGCCGAGTGGCATATTAATCCAAACGATGTGGGCATTATGGGATTCTCGGCTGGTGGTCATCTGGCTTCTACCATCGCTACTCATGCCAAAGGCGATGCTGCGCCAAACTTTCAGATTCTTTTCTATCCAGTAATTACCATGGATTTAGGTTATACGCATAAGGGCTCGCATGATAACCTGTTGGGTGAAGCGCCTAAGGATAAGAAAGCGCTGAAGGAGTATAAGAAGCTGGAGTTTGAGTTTAGTAATGATTTGCAGGTGAATCGTACCACACCACGTGCTTTCTTGGCGCTGAGCGACGACGATAAGGCTGTGCCTGCTGCTAATGGCTTTAACTACTATCAGCAGTTGTATAAACACGATGTGCCAGCTTCAATCCATATCTATCCTACAGGTGGGCATGGTTGGGGCTATCGCGAAACCTTTGCCTATCATTACGAGATGGTTTTCGAGTTGAAAGCCTGGTTAAAAAGTTTCTAAATTGTAGCGTATGTATTTTACAGGTATTATTATAGCTGCCAGTACTTTCCTGGCTATTGGTGTGTGGCATCCGATTGTTATTAAAACCGAGTATTATTGGGGCACACGTCCCTGGATTGTATATCTCATTGTGGGGTTGGCTTGCATCGCTGGCGCCCTGTTTATCGAGAATGCTATCCTTTCGTCTATCGTAGGTGTGTTTGGCGCCTCTGCCTTGTGGGGTATCGGTGAGTTGTTTGCTCAAAAGAAACGAGTAGAGAAAGGCTGGTTCCCCAAGAATCCTAAGCGCAAGTACTAAAAAAAATCCCTTCCAGAATCGGAAGGGATTATT
>JAEEGH010015811.1_pt1 | contig 16322 bp, 12 predicted proteins | sample 9134181 | NCBI WGS metagenome assembly JAEEGH01 (sample SAMN16246544, study PRJNA631951) | gut metagenome | biome: gut microbiome; feature: rumen; material: DP-attached | host: Bos | place: Iran: Karaj | collected 2018-10
CAACAGCAGGCTGACATTCAAGTTGGGCGTGGGCGTAGGCTACCTCACAAATAAGTTCGACCCGAAAGAGAATTACCATAACTACGCCATCGGTTCGCACGTCAACGCAGCCATTAATCTGTCGTTCGAATACCGCCAACGCATCGTCGACCGCCTTCACTGGGTGACCTCAGCAGGATTGACCCATTTTTCGAACGGAGCCACCCGCTCCCCCAACATGGGCATCAACATCCTCAGTGCCGCCACAGGCCTTTCGTGGTATTTGGCACCGCCCAAAACCCATATCGACAAACGCTTGCGTCCCAAAAACTACCTTTTTGAGTTTGACGGCAAACGGCATTTCATTACCGACTACCAATACACCCTCGGCATCAAAGACATGAGCCAAGAGTACGGCACACACCAATATTTCTTCGTGCATGACCTGACCGCCAATTTCTTGTTCCAACTCTCCGAACGCGATCGTTTGGGCCTCGGCCTTGAGCTGGTCTACGACAATTCCGACAAAATCACCAAGCCCGACTGGGACTTGTATTTGAAGCCCGGCTTCCTGATTTCCTACGAGATGCTACTTGACCGCGTCAGCTTCATGTTCAATGTCGGCTTACGCAATAACGTACCGCTCAACTCACCGACCTTCGGCATGTTGTTCTACCAAAAGGTTGCAGCTCGCTACTATTTCAACGAAAACCTCTTTGCCACGCTTGCTTTCACCACCTACGACATCAAGGCCGATTTCATCAGTTTCGGCATAGGCTACCACATACAGCACAAATACTACTTACCACGCTATGAAAAGAAACGTCATCGCAGTCCTGTTTTTCCTCGCTAGCCTGATGGCCACATCGTGCAGCAAGATGGACCAGCTCTTCAACAACGGGGAGCCTGTTACCGAACGCCGTGAAGTGGCGCATCGGTTCAATGCGATATCGATGTATAACAACGTGAATGTCAAGCTTGTGCAAAGCAGCTACCCGCATTTGGAACTCACCTGCCCCAAAAACCTCATTGAGAAAGTGACCACCGAAATCGAAGGAGACACCTTGGTCATCAAAAACGAGAACGAATACAACTGGCTGCGCAGTTTCGACTACAGCATCGACCTCACCGTGTATTACGACAGCCTGCGACAGATCAACTTCGCCTCGGTGGGCGACCTACTTTGCACCGACTCCATCAAAGGTATAGCCGAGCAGACCATCGATTCGACTGGAGGCTTCATCGACACCATCACAATTCACAACTTCAACCTTAACATCAACGAAGGCTGCGGCGACATCGACTTGACTTTCAACTGCAACGTGGTGAAAAACAACTTTGGCAATGGCACCTCAAAGGTAACTTTCCGAGGCAAAGCCGAATACACGGAGATTATCATGCGAAGCTATGGTGTTGTACATGCCGAAAACCTCAATTCCAATTTCGTCAGGGTGCAGTCGCATTCCACCAATGACGCATATGTGTGGGCCCGCAGCAAACTCACCGTGTGGCTCTATAGCATTGGAAACGTGTATTATAAAGGCAACCCTTGGGTCGTAAAAGAGTGCACAAGCGATGGTCAAGTCATCAAATTGGAATAATTTACAAATTCAAATACAAAACTTCGATTTTGGTATGAAATTTGTATGTTTTTAGGCGATTGAACCATTCAAATTGACAAACAAACAAAAACACTCAATAAAATGAAAGCATTAAGAATCATACCGATTATCGCCTTAATGGCCTTCGTCAGCTGCTCGGCCAACCGTCACACGGCCAAAGACGACACCTACTACTCGCCTTACGGCAACACGGGCGGACAAATGGCCACCAGCAACGGCTCCTACGTGAGCCCCAGCATCAGCAGTAACTCGGAATACGACTACCAGTCCTACTATTCCGACAGCAAGAATTACGTCAACAATGCCGATCCCGTTTACCAGACCACTGAGACGGTGACCGACACCAACGGTGTGGTGTACACCACCACCGAGACGTATTACGATGCCGACTTTGCTACGCGCATCAAGCGCTTTGGCACACAGGCCTCCTCGTCGAGAGGTTATTATGATGACTATTACACCAGTAGCGGCGACACTTACATCTATGTCAACAGCTACGATCCCTTCTATTGGGACTACTACCCGAGCATTTATGTCGGCTGGGGTTATCGTCCCTACTGGAGGACCTATTGGGGATGGGATCCCTACTGGGGCTACTCCTGGTATCCTTACTCCTACTGGGGTTATTCATGGTACCACTACTCCTACTGGCACAGTCCTTATTGGGCCTACGACTGGGGCTGGCATCACCCCTACCATCATCACCACCATCACCACTGGGATGGTCACCACGGTGGTCATCACCACGGCGGAATGGGCGGTGGCAGCAGCTTCGGCAGCTATGTGGCCAGCGTCAGACATGGCAACTCCAATGGCGGATCGATGAGCCGCGCCTTGCCCAACAACGGTCGTAGCAGCTTGACAAGCGGTGGCAGCATGTCGCGCCCACAATCTGCAGGAAGTTCCTCTTCGGCTCGCGTGGGTAGCAGCTCAAGCCGCGCCAACACCAGCCGTCCCACGGTGAGCAACAGACCTACAAGCGCCAGCCGCCCGACGGCAGGCACCAGCGGCCGCACCAACAACAGCGTCGCTCCGCAGCGTCCGGCCAACTCGAGTAGTGCCCGCACTGGCAACCAAAGCAGCGAACGCCAGAGCTACACCTCACCCAACAACAGCCGTCCGTCGCGCTCCAGCTCCGAATACGTACGCCCGCAGAGCTCTTCCTCATCCAGAAGTGCTTCCTCTTCGAGCTCCAACAGCGGTAGCTACAACAGAAGCAGCTCGCCTTCGAGAAACTCCTCTTCGAGCGGTAGCTATAACAGAAGCAGCTCATCCTCTTCGAGAAGCTCATCTTCGGGCAGCTACAACAGAGGCAGCTCCTCATCAAGTTCAAGCCGCAGCTCAGGAAGCAGCTACAGTGGCGGAAGCCGCAGCTCAAGCTCAAGTAGCCACAGCTCATCCAGCCATAGCTCCGGCGGCGGAAGCCGTGGCGGTGGCGGCGGAAGAAGATAATTTCCAATCCCTCCACGGACATTAAGAATAAAAGACTACCTTTGCAAGTTGAAATGCAAGGTAGTCTTTTTTTATCCTATCAAACCATGAAAAGAACACTCACCACAACTCTAGCGCTCCTTTTCGTTGTCGCCACCTTTGCTCAAGGTGTCGACGATGCCTGTCTGTTCTCGCAGACCTATTATCAAGGCACTGCCAAAGCCTTGGGCATGGGTAATGCCATGGGTGCGGTAGGTGGCGACATGACCTCCGTCTGCATCAACCCAGCGGGCATGGGCATCTATCGCAGCACCGAGTTCACCACCACCCTCAGCCTGATGGACAACTACCTTTCCTCCACCTATTATGGAACTACTAACGGCGCCAACAGGATGCGCCTCTCCATACCCAACCTAGGTTATGTCGGCACAAAGCAAAGGAGCAACTACAAGCCTTTGCGTTACACCCAGTTTGGCATTGGGCTCACCCGCACCAACGACTTCAACATGAATACCTTTAGCAAGGGCATCAACCCGACCAGTTCTAAGATTGACTCTTATTTGGCTCGAATGACCGACTACTCACCAGATGACCTGCACGATGTTTTTCCATACGACATCTATCCTGCTTGGAGCACTTATCTCATTGATCTCTATGAGGATGATATGGGAGAATACTATGGGAGTCCAGTTCCCCAAGGCAACATCTGGCAAGGTCAGGAAAGCGAGTTTAAGGGGCGTTCGGAATCCTGGACCTTTGCGGGTAGTGCCAACTACTACGACAGGCTCTTCTTCGGCATGAGTGTTGACTTGGCGCACATCAAACGTTGGGGCGTTAGAACCTTCCAAGAAAGTCGCGTTGAAGGTACCGACACCGAATTCAACCAATGGCACTATCGGGAAGACCTCAGCAGCACCGGATGGGGTGTCAACATGAAAGCAGGTCTTATCTTCCATGCCACCCATTGGCTCCGCCTCGGAGCAGCCTTCCACTCACCCACGCTCTACAGCTTCGACGAGACCTGGCAAACCGAGACGGAATCGCAAATCCTAGGCATCACGAGGAAAAGCCTCAGCCCTGAGTCGAGCTACGAATACACCTTCATTAGTCCTTTGAAATGGGTGGGCAGCATGGCTTTTGTTTTGGGCAGCCAAGGCATGATTAGCCTCGATGCAGAATACACCAACTATGGAGCGTCACGGTTCAAGGCCAGTGACTATGACTACGGCGAAGTCAACGACGACATCCAAGACGCTTACGGAAAGACCTTCAACTTCCGATTGGGCAGTGAATGGCTGCTGGGAAGGTCCTATCTGAGATTAGGCGCAGCCTATTACGGCAGTCCCTTTGGTCTTGGCGAGCCTGGAGGTAGCGTCAAGAAAGCCTCCTGCGGCATCAGCATGTCCGTGTCAGACGACACCACCTTCGACTTCGCCTACGAGCTGACCTACGGCAAATCCTATCATTTCCTTTACGATGCAGGAGATTTGGGCATAGAGCCCGTCACACAAAAACAGATCAAAAACCTTGTGGCTGCCACGCTCAAGGTGCGCTTCTAAACGAAAAAAGGCTGCTCGAAACGAGCAGCCTTTTGCTTTAGATTCACACAGCTTATGCGTTGTATTGTGCGATGATGCCCTTGTCGACAAGGATACGGCCGCAATACTCGCACACGATGATTTTCTTGTGCGTGCAGATGTCCAACTGATGTTGGGGCGGGATACGGTTGAAGCAACCACCACAAGCTTCATCGAAGATACCGACAACGGCAAGACCGTTACGGGCATTCTTACGGATGCGCTTATAAGCCACAAGCAGACGGTCTTCCACCAACTTCTCACAGTCGGCCGAACGTTGCAGGAGTTGTTCCTCTTCCTTCTCGGTGCCTTCCACCAGCGACTGTAGTTCCTCTTTCTTCTCGTCGAGTGAAGACTTCAGCTCGGTGAGACGCATTTGAGCCTCGGCAACCTTAGTGGCCACCTCGTTGTCCTTAGCGGTAATCTCTCTGATACGCTTCTCCGACAACTGGTTGTCAAGCTGTTGATACTCAATCTCCTTGGTCAGCGAATCATATTCGCGGTTGTTGCGCACATTGTTCTGTTGATCCTCATATTTCTTGATCAGAGCCTCGGTCTCTTTGATCTTAATCTTGTAGTCCGAGATATCTTTCTGATGTTTCTTGCTGTCTTCCTTGAAGTTGGCGATACGAGTCTCCAAGCCAGCGATTTCGTCTTCCAAATCCTGGATTTCAAGAGGCAGGTTGCCACGATAGGCACGAATCTCGTCGATCTTCGAGTCGACCTGTTGCAAGGTATAGAGCGCCACCAGCTTTTGCTCGACACTCACCTCCACAGGATCAACTTCAGTTTTGTGAGCTTCCTCTACCACGGCAGGAGCTTCTTCCTTCTCTACAGGAGCTTCTTCTTTCACCTCGGGTTTCGGTTCGGCATTGGTGGTTTTCTTCGTCGCCTTCTTGGCTTTCTTCTCCTCAACAACCTCTTCCTTCACTTCAGGTTCGGCAGTGGCTTTAGTAGTTTTTTTTGTAGCCTTCTTGATTTCCTTAACTTCTTTAACCTCAGCGGCTTCGGCCACCTCGGCAACTTCTTTGATTTCTTTCTTAGCCATATTGTGATTACTTATTTCTTACAAAATAATGGACCGAATTCGTCTTGGTTTCGGCGATTTCGGCTGCAAAGGTAGGAAATTTTTTCCTAATTAGTTCAACTATTAATTCTTTCGTAAATTGTTCGGTCTCAAAATGTCCGCCATCGACTAGGAGGATGTTGCCTTCAGGAACAAAAAAGTCGTGGTATTTGATATCGGCAGTAAGATAGGCATCGGCTTTTTGACGTATGGCATCGGTCATGAAAGGTGTACCCGAGCCACCACATAGTGCAACTTTTTGGATTTGTCGCCCAATCAATGCGGAATGGCGAAGGCATGGTGAACCGATGGTTTCGGCAACAAGACCCAGGAAATCGGTTTCATTCATCGGATTGTCAAACGTGCCGATCATCCCGGAGCCACAAATATCTGGCGCAGCCTCAGACGGTTGAAGCAGGTGCAGGTCTTTCAGGCCAAGCCTTTCAGCCAGCACACGACTCACACCCAAATAGCTGTTGTCCAGGTTGGTATGCATCGAAATCATGGCAATATCATGCTTGACGGCCTTCATCACAGCACGCTCAATATAGGTTTCAGGTGTCAGATGTTTCAAACCTCTGAAAATCAAGGGATGGTGACTGATGATAAGGTCGCTATTTTTGGCGATAGCTTCATCCACAACTTCCTCAGTGATATCCAAGCAAACCAAGGCTTTACGGGCTTCAGCGTTGAGATTACCGACCTGCAAGCCTGCGTTGTCGTAACTCTCCTGCCATTGCAAAGGTGCAATCTCGGTGATGCAGTTCAAAATGTCTTTTACAAGCATAAATTCAAAATTGAGGCTCAAAATTAGGAAAAAATGTCTAATTTTGACCCCTACAATGAGAATTTTACTGCTACCCATATCGTTTCTGTATCATATTGTGCTGGCAATCAGGCACAAGCTATATGATTGGCACATCTTGAAAACCACACGGTTTGAAAAACCCGTGATTTGCGTTGGCAACCTCAAACTCGGAGGAACGGGGAAAACGCCCCTTACGGAATACCTCATCCGTCTTTTGAAGAACGACTACCAAGTGGCCACCTTGAGCCGTGGCTATGGCAGGCGTACCAAAGGCTTCAAGTTGGCAGAAGCTTCAAGCAAATACGAAGATTTGGGCGACGAGCCTTTGCTCTATTTCAAGAAATATCCAGGTATTCAAGTCGCGGTGGACGAAGATCGGGTGGATGGTGTGACGCACCTGCTTGGGGAGCAAAGTGTCGAAGTTGTCCTTTTGGACGACGCCTTCCAACATCGAAGCATTAGTGCGGGATTGAACATCCTTCTGACGGAATACCAGCGTCTTTACATGGACGATTACCTCTTCCCTACCGGCACCTTACGCGATGTGAGGTCGGCTGCCAAACGCGCCGACATCATCGTAGTCAGCAAAGCGCCAAAAGAATTAAGCGAGGAAGAAAAGCGGCAGATAACCAACAGATTAAACACCTCCGATAGTCAAAAGGTGTATTTCTCCTACTTGGAACATGCGGCATTGCAACCTTTGAACGAAGCAGCAAAGGTGTTCCCCATTGAAGAAGCGGATAGCGCTTTTGCATTTTGCGGCATCGGCAATCCCAAGCCTTTTGTCGAAGAACTGAAAAGACGCTATCATGCTGTTGATTTTCTGCCTTTTGGCGACCATCATGCCTACAAGGAAAACGACATGAAAGCCGTTCTCAATTGGTTTGAAAAACTCGAAGGAGAAAAGAAAATCATCGTTACCACCGAAAAAGATGCAGTGCGATTGACAAATTCTCCTTATCTTTGTCAATTTGAAGACGTGCCGCTATACGAATTGCCCGTCGCGGTACGTTTCCATGAAGAAGAGAAGTTTAACGAAGAAATATTGAGTTATGTACGAAAGAATGCTCACCACGGTTGATTTCATCAACAATAAAACCAACGGATTCAAGCCCGAGGTCGGTGTCGTGTTAGGCTCAGGCTTAGGCGGCTTAGCCAATGGCATCGATGTTGAATATGCCATCCCTTATTCTGAGATTCCAAATTTCCCTGTCTCAACGGTGAAAGGCCACCAGAGCCAGTTGCTGTTTGGCACCATCGCGGGACGCAAGGTCATCGCCATGCAGGGTCGTTTCCATTACTACGAGGGCTATCCGATGAGCGAGATTGTCTTCCCTATCCGAGTAATGATGAAACTAGGCATTCAATTCCTCATCCTCAGTAACGCGGCTGGCGGTTTGAACCCCGCATTCAAGGTGGGCGACATCATGATCATCAACGACCAAATTCATGCCATGCCTAACCCACTTATCGGTCCGCATGACGACCGCTTTGGAGAGCGTTTCCCCGACATGAGCGAGCCTTACGATAAGCGTCTCATCAAGCTAGCCGATGAAATCGCTTTGGAGAAAGGCATCTGGGTGCAGCATGGTGTGTATTGTTCCACTTCAGGTCCAACCTACGAGACGCCTGCAGAGTGCCGTTATTTCCGCATCATCGGTGCCGACACCATCGGCATGTCGACTACACCCGAGGTCATCGTGGCACGGCAAGGCAAATTGCCAGTCTTTGGCTTGAGCATCGTATCCGACATGGGCAACATTTATGGTGTGGACCATGTCAGCACCATCACGCATGAGGAAGTCATCAAGGCCGTGAACGCTGTGGAGCCCAAGCTCATCACCCTCATCACCGAACTCATCCGCCGCTCGTCCGAAATCCAATTCTGATGGCCGTCTATTTCGTCACCGATTTCCATTTGGGCATCCCTTCAATCGAAGACAGCCAAAAGCGCGAGCGCAAACTGTTGCGCTTTCTCGATGGCATCCGTCCCAACTGCGAGGAGCTCTACCTGATGGGTGACTTGTTCGACTTCTGGTTTGAGTATAAAACCGTGATCCCCAGAGGTTTTGTCCGTCTGCAAGGCAAGCTGGCCGAATTCACCGATGCAGGCATCCCCGTTCATTTATTCATCGGCAACCATGACTTATGGAGTTTCGGCTATCTGCATGATGAATTGGGCATTGAACTGCATCGTGAACCTGTCGTCAAGGCCATCAAAGGCAAGAAGTTCTTTTTGGTCCACGGTGACGGCAGAGGGCCAGGCGACAAAGGCTACAAGTTCCTGAAGAAAGTGTTTGAATGCAAGTTCAACCAATGGTTGTTCAGGCATCTGCACCCTGATATTGGCATCGGTTTGGCCTTGCGATGGTCGCACAACCACCGTCTGAAAAAACTCAAGAACGAAGTGGAGCGCGGCTATTACGATGACATCCCCAACACCCGCCTCTACCAATACGCACAAGAGCAGGCCGCACTCGACCCAAGCATCGACTTTTTCGTCTTCGGACATCAGCACAAGCCCATGCAATACAAGACCGGCGACCATGCTTTGACTACTGTCGTCGGCAATTGGATTTACGATTTCACTTATGCCGTGTTTGACGGAGAGACGGTAGAATTGAAATATTTTGAGAAACAAAACAACAACTAAAAACGCACAATATGCAAATCACAAAGAATTACATTGAAGCCAACAAGGAGCGTTTCCTTGAAGAACTCTTTGGCTTGATCAGAATCCCATCCATCAGTTCAGAATCTGCCCACAAGCCGGATATGATCCGTTGTGCAGAGTATTGGCGCGATGCCATCCTGGCCGCTGGCGCCGACAAGGCCGAGGTGATGCCCACCGAAGGCAATCCCATCGTCTATGGTGAGAAGATCATCGACCCGAAACTGCCCACCGTCTTGGTTTACGGCCACTACGATGTGATGCCCGTCGACCCCATCGACTTGTGGCACACCGACCCGTTCGAGCCCGTCATTAAAGACGGAAAGATCTGGGCCCGCGGCGCCGACGACGACAAAGGCCAGTCATTCATGCACGCCAAGGCTTTTGAGACCATGGTGAAGACCAACACCCTCCCATGCAACGTGAAGTTCATGCTCGAAGGCGAGGAAGAAATCGGCTCGGGCAGCCTCTCCAAGTGGGTCGTAGATTACAAAGACCTGGTCAAGGCCGATATCATCCTCGTGTCCGACACTTCCATGATTGGCCCCGATGTGCCGAGCATCACCACAGGTCTGCGTGGCCTCGCCTACTGGGAAATTGAAGTCACTGGCCCTAATGCCGACCTGCACTCAGGCTTATTTGGTGGCAGTGTGGCCAACCCGCTCAACACTCTCTGCGAGATGATTGCCAAGTGTATGGACGAGAACAGCCACATCACCATACCGCATTTCTATGACGACGTCATCGAATGCTCTCCCCGCGAACGCGAGCTGCTCAACATGGCTCCTTACAACGAAGAAAACTACAAGAGCAGCCTCGGTGTGAAAGCCCTGCGCGGCGAGGAAGGTTACACCAAGATCGAGCGCGTCGGCATCCGTCCCACTTTCGACCTCTGCGGCATGTGGGGTGGCTACACAGGCGAAGGTGCCAAGACCGTACTGCCTTCAAAGGCATACGCCAAGCTATCCTGCCGCCTCGTGCCCGACCAAAACAACGAAAAGATTGCCGTTTTGGTGAAGGACTATCTGGAGAAGAACGCTCCCGACTATGTCACCGTGAAGGTCACACCCCTGCATGGCGGACAAGCCTACGGTTGCCCCGTCGACCTGCCGGCATACAAAGCCGCCGAAGCCGCCTACATGGACACTTATGGCAAGCAGCCCATCCCGATGCGTTCGGGCGGCTCGATTCCGATTATCGCCAGATTCGAGGAAGTGCTGGGCATCAAGTCCATCCTGATGGGCTTCGGCCTCGGTGAAGACGCCATCCACTCACCCAACGAGAACTACCGCCTCGACCACTTCTACAAAGGCATCGAGACCATCATCGCCTTCTATCAGCATTTCGCCAAGGGCGGAGAGATTGCCTAAAAGTTTGCAACACAACAAAATGAAAAAGGAAGAGTCAGTTGGCTCTTCCTTTTGTTTTTCATTCAACTCCGAACTTGCTTTTGTATTGTTCCGTGATAAAGCCATCCACCCAATCGTAATAGACTTCCATCGTTTTTGGATCTTTGGCTTTCCGTAGTGCATCCACGGCTTCTTCGCCATGACTCATCACATCCTCTTCAACAAGCAATAATTGCTGCAGAATACCCGTCCCCTTTTTGTTAATCAATGGAGCAAGATTACCGTAAAAAGCCGTATTGTTACCCTTTTTCAAAGTGAAAACGCGCGACTTAAGCTGCAAGCCCATCTCACAAAGACGAGAATGGCCAGTGCCGTCATTCGAAACAAGTGTTGGAAGTTTTCCTGAAGGCAATAATGCCAAAGGCATTGCAATGGTGGTCAAAGGCCAACCCATGATCGTCCAACTGATGGTGTTCAGTGGCGACTCGTCAGGTCTGACACCTTGCACCAACACCACAGAAGCCGTAGAGTAACGTGCAATATAGTCATGGAACGAGACATAACAGGTATCCGTCTCTGTCTCAGGCATCATATCATACATGTCGAGCTGAGTCACACCGTGTTTCAAATAACGCGAGATGTGAGTGATCAAATAATCATGCTCAAGATGCCCTTCTTTGCATGCTTCTGCCATGAATGCAGTAATGGCTTGGTAACGTTCCACACCTTGATCCAATTTGTGATTACCTGTTGTACCGAAATTGGTTCGCATCAGATAGCCGTCGGGTGCCACAGCAGGGTCGTTCACATCAAATTTCACATACTTGTAGTTACCTGTCTCATAATAGGCGCATCCCCCTTTTGCATCAAGCACAGCAAAATTGGAATTGACATCACGAGGCTTCTTTACTGTGTCCATAAGACGTTCAAAATCCTCCAATGTAGCGCAAAGTTCCAAAGCCTTGCGGATAAGAATACCGTCGCCATCGGTATCGCCTCCATTGCCATTCAAATTGTATGCCGCAGTGTTAACTATGCCAAACCCAGCTTCGTTATAGCCACCCCAAACGTCCTTCGGCAATGTATCCCCAGCATTCACAAGACCGAGATAATGATATTTCTTGCCTTGAACGACAAGCATCATATTGTGCACCTTCCCCGAATCGCGATGTTTGAAGATCATCGGGCGGCCGTCCTTGGTGACACGACCAGAAACAATGACCGAGGTGCAAGCCAGCAAAGGCTGCACCTCGGTCATCATAACTGCCAACACCACAAGGGAGATAAATATCTTCTTCATGGCTGGCCTTTATTTAATCAATAACATGCTGATAGGAAGTTCCCTCCTTGAAGTTCTTAATACCGTCTTTCAGGAAGTTGACAAAAGCGTCCTTGTCCAAATCGTAGGCACGAGGCTTCATCAGCAGGTTGCCATTGTGGTCCATCAGGCAGTAGTACGGTTGGGCATTAGTGCCGAACTTAGAGATTTGGAAGTCGGCATACTTGCGGCCGATGGTCTTCTTCTCCTTGCCGTCATAAGTGGAGGTGTACCATTCGTTTTCAGGCAATGAAGTCTTGTCATCGACATACAAGGCGCAGATGACGAAGTCGTTGCGTAGCATGTCTTTCACACGCGGGTCGCTCCAGACGTTGGCCTCCATCTCACGACAGTTGACGCAACCATGACCCGTGAAGTCAATGAAAATCGGCTTGTTCGTGGCTTTTGCAGCGGCCAAGGCTTGGTCGTAGTCGAAATAGCCTTTCAGGTTATGGGCCAAATGGAAGAGGTCGGCATACTTCACCTCCTCGTCGAAGGTCGCCACAGCCTGTGCCTCCCCTTGTGGTGCCACAGCCATATTGGCAAACTTGGCATCCACATAGTCGATGACCTTTTCGCTGTTCTCCTCGATAATTCTGTTCAGGTCGAAGTCGAGGGTCTGCTTGGGAGGCAGATAGCCGGAAAGGGCCTTCAAAGGAGCGCCCCACATTCCCGGGATCATATAGATGACGAAAGTGAAATCGATGATGATAAGGATGAGGCGGAACACGCCCAATTCCTTGACTTCCTTTTCGCCTTTGAAACGCAGCTTGCCGAGGAGGTAGAGACCCAACAGGGCAAAACACACAATCCAGATGCCGAGATAGACCTCACGGTCGAGCAGGTGCCAGTGGTAGGTTTGGTCGGCCACGCTGAGGAACTTGAAACCGAGGGCGACTTCGATGAAACCTAATACCACCTTCACCGAGTTGAGCCATCCACCGCTCTTTGGCAGACGCTGCAGCAGGTTCGGGAAGAAGGCAAACAAGGCAAACGGAAGTGCGAAGGCCACGGCGAAGGCAAACATCGTCACAATGGGTGCCCAAAACTCGCCCGAGGTCGACTTGATGAGCACCGTACCCACGATGGGACCTGTGCAAGCGAATGACACCAAAACTAGCGTCAAGGCCATAAAGAAGATACCACCAAGGTTTTTGGTGTTTTGTTTGCTATCGCTCTTGTTCACCATATTGCTGCCCAGCGTGATTTCGAAGGCGCCGAAGAACGAGGCCGCGAAGATCATGAACACCAAGAAGAAGATGATGTTGGGCAGCCAGTGCGTGGCCAGCCAGTTGAAGATGTCGGCGGTAACGCTGTTACCACCCACGAGCCAAGTCACCAGGATGATGATGGCGATAGGCAAGGTATAGAGAGCGACAATGAATACAAAGTACATAAAGGCTTTGAAACGACCTTGTGCCTTGCTCTCGCCCTCGCCGTGCATGAAGAACGACACGGTCATGGGGATCATGGGGAACACACAAGGGGTGAGAAGTGCGGCAAAGCCCCAAAGGATGGCTTCGAGAATCATGCTCCAAATGTTGGATTTCGTTCCCGTATTGGCTTCAGGCTCAGCGGCTTCAATTACAGCAGGTTCTCCATATTGCAGGTCGACATCCTCCGTCAACGAGACACATTGTCCGTCCTTGCAGGCTTGGTAGGTGATCTCACCCGTGATGGGGAAACCGCCATCTTTCAGTTTGCGGAAAGTCTGGGCAAACTGTGCCGTGCCGGCAAACTGCTTGTACTCCACCTCAAAGATGTCGTCGTAATACATCGGAACCTCGGTGAGGTCGCGGGCCTCGCCCACCGCCTCGAAAAAATCGGAGGTCTTGATGTCGAACACCGTAGGAAGCGGTCCTAAGGCAGGCATTGTAGTGGAATAGATGTGATACTCAGGGTCGATGGTGGCTGTAGCCACAACATCAAACTCCGTTTCATTGAGGTCTTCGATTGTGATTGACCACTTGACAGGGTCAATGATCTGAGCACGAACCTGCATGGGCATAATAGCAACAAAGGCCATCAGCAGGCAGAAAAACAGTCGTTTCATAGGTAACTTTGTATTTGTTTGCAAACAATGATATAATCAAGGTGCAAAAATAATAAGATTTACAACATGACCGAGAAAAAATATGATTTTGTCAACAAAGAGTGGGAAAGCCGTCCTTACGGCCGATTCCATCTACATTCAAAAACGGTCTTTGTGTCTTGGCCAATCTTGAATCGGTCATCCATGCGGTAACCAACTGCCCAAAGGATGTCGCCATCAGCGGAAACCAAAAGCCAAACATTTTGTTTTTGGTATTCTGTAAACTTCTGATCTACAAAGAAATCGCTCAACAGCTTGGATCCTTTCATACCCAAAGGACAGAAGCGGTCGCCATGCCGCCAATGCCGCAAGGTCAAGGGAAAACTCAATTTGTCGAAATCCAATTGAACCACATCGGATGATTTGTCGATGATGAATTCGGCAGTTCTTTCCAACTTTGAAAACTGAAGATGAACAGGCGAAAAGGTTTCCTCCTCACCTATTTCGATTTGGATTTCATCATCTGTTTTCTCCTTTATTTCAGAGAGCTGTAGTTCATCTCTACCGATTACTACGCAATGTGTAGGCGAAAAGTATTGGTTTCCAATACCCGTTCCGATAGCTTCGTAGATGAAGTGACATTGGTCGGTGTTGAAACCAAATTGGCGTAGCCATTCAAAAAGCAACTGAAATGAGGAAGTCGGCCCTTCGACGGGCTCAGGGACCTCGGTCTTTACCAATTTAGAATAAGGCAACTTTTGAACATCACCATCTCGTTCCACAATCTGCGCCAACTTCTCTTTCAATAACATCCGATAAAGCTCATTTTCAGCGGCAAGATGCTCCAAAGACTTATACAAGCCTTGACGTGCTTCAGGATGCAACTCATCAAATGCAGGTAGTAATTGATTACGGATTTTGTTTCGGAGATACACCGACTCTGCATTGGTATGGTCTTCGCGCCAAGAGATTTGATTTTCAACAGCATACTTTCGGATTTGTTCTCGCGAAGCCCACAACAATGGACGGATAATCACGCCATTTTGTGATTTCATGCCTTTCAGTCCGTTGAGGCCTGCGCCTCGCAACAGGTTGATGAAGAAAGTTTCGGCTTGATCATCGGCATGATGTGCCACGGCGATTTTGTCATAACCTAGCTGCTGCCTCAACTGCTCAAACCAGGCATAACGCAAGTCGCGGGCGGCCATCTCAATGGAAATGCCCTGCTCAGCGGCATATTTCTCGGTTTCAAAATGCTTTACAAAGCATTGTATTCCTCGCTTTTCCGCAAACTTGCGCACGAACCAATCGTCTCCGTCCGACTCTTCGCCGCGCAAATGGAAATTGCAATGTGCCGCGACAAATTCCACCTTGGCTTTCAGCAACAAATCCGCCAAAACCATGGAATCGATGCCGCCACTAATGGCCAGAATGAGTTTATCGCCTTCGGTGAGAAGGTTATACCTATTAATATATGCTTGGAACTGGTCAATCATTGTCAGTGCTTTACCACAAATTTTCCCATACCTTTTCCGTCCACCTGAACGAAATACAAACCTTCGGGATACCGATTTGTATTGACCCTTACCTGTTGACTATCAGACACAATAGCATCCACCAATTGGCCCAAACTGTTATAAACTTGGATCAAGCCCTGCGTCTCAATGCTCACAACATCATCTGCTGGATTGGGGTAAATCGCACAACCTTCTTGCTGATTATCAAAGACATCCGAATAGCATTGATGCACTTCTATGCCCAAGGGCTCAAAGGCATCAATAATGGTTTGCAAATCATAGATATAAAAGCCCGAATGACCTCCGTCAAGCACGATTTGCCTGTCAGGTGCAATCAGGAAATAATGCGGAGAATAGGAGAAATGATACAAATCCACAAACCTCTGAGCGCCTCCTTCCAAGCCTACCGTAGGATATTCGACACCAAACTCCTCGCACCATCGGAAACACAATTCCTCGGGGTCGGTGGTCACTTCCATATAGAATATGTCTTCATTGTTGCACCCATAGAGGTAATAGGATTCCACAATGTATGGCATCGCCTCGCGGCACGAAATGCAAGTGAATCCGAAGAAATCAACGAATACGAACTGACCTCGATCAAGAATATCGAACAAATGAATTTCGTTGCCATGACAATCAACCAACTCGAAATCCAAGGCTTCGGGACCAACGCAAATCGTATCGGAAATGTTCTCCGAGCCATCCTCACATCGCGAAGCCACATAGTAACAGTTCTCCTCCGTCGGATAATACATTACATTTTCTATGTTTGGCTCAACCGTATTGGCCTCAAAATGGAAATCCTCTTCCGCATAATTCCGCGAAAACACGTGATAATACTCGGCACCATCAACGCCCTCCCATTCGAGATTCAGTTGCGTCGATAAAAGATGAGCCGTCAAATTGATTGGTGCCTCGCACTGGCCAAAATTGCAATCGTTTGGCATGA
>JAEEGH010015813.1_pt1 | contig 16322 bp, 8 predicted proteins | sample 9134181 | NCBI WGS metagenome assembly JAEEGH01 (sample SAMN16246544, study PRJNA631951) | gut metagenome | biome: gut microbiome; feature: rumen; material: DP-attached | host: Bos | place: Iran: Karaj | collected 2018-10
GAAGACAATCCCAGCTGCACGACGAACGCTGGCACTGCGACGGTCGGCTCATACCCTTCGAACGACTGGGGGCTGTACGACATGCACGGCAACGTAGGCGAGTGGTGCCTTGACTGGTACGCTGTCGATCCCTCGGATGCCAGATATCCGGGGGGACGTGTGATTCGCGGCGGATCATGGTTCGACTATGCAAGCCACTGCATTTCCTCAGGACGCATTGGAGAATCCTCGGCAAACGCCGAATCCGGCTTCGGTCTGCGCCTTGTCCTTACGGTGGACGGGGATGCGTCTGCCTTTGGACGTGCGGTGTGCGCGGGGGCGAGTGAGTCGATCCGGGTTGGCGTGACGGCGTCGGTCTCGAACGTCGTTGCGCGGCAAAGGTGGCCTTGGAACGGGCTTGTGGACATCGACTACGACGTTTCGGGCCACACTGACGGGCTGAAGGCGGAGATCGTGTTCGAGGAGCAGGACGGCGAAGGGCGTTCCTGGCCGGCGACGAAGTTCCTGGCCGGCTTCGAGCCGAGCGCAGAGCGCGGCCATCACCGCGCCACCTGGAACGCCATGGCCGAAGGCGCGGCGAACATCGTGGCCAGAGTGAAGGCGGTCGTGAGGCTTGTGGAAGGACTGAAAAAGTAGGGTTTTCATTTCATGCGTTGACATGGCGCGGAAGGAAAGGGTATAATTGCGGCTATGAAAAAGATGAATGGCAAGGTCGCCTGGGGCCTGGGATGTCTGGTTGAATTTGTTCTCCTTTTTGTCGCGGTTGCCGTGGTGGACGACGACGGCGAGCAGATGTTCTCGTTTCTTCTCTATATGGCGGCGCTCGCTATTCCCGCGGCGTTCGTGCGCAGGTGCTTCTTCTCCGAGTCCACGCCAACCTGGCTGCGCGTCGGGCTTGGTCCGGCGGGCGCCATCGCATGCCTCGTGCTTGCGTGCTACATGCCGATCAATCTTGACGACGACGATGACGACGACATAGGTCCTGCGCCCGTGACCGCCGAATCGAAGCCGAAGCAGTCCGAGAAGGGCTCGGAGGAGGCGCCGCCGGAGAAGCTCGAGGACGTCCTTGCCGAGCTTGACTCGCTGGTCGGGCTTGAGGGCGTGAAGGCCGAGGTCAAGAAGATCGTCAACGTCGCGAAGATCAACGAGGCGCGGCGCGCGCAGGGCATGAAGGTTCCGAAGATGTCGTACCACATGGTCTTCACCGGCAATCCGGGCACGGGCAAGACGACGGTCGCGCGCATAGTCGCACGCGCGTTCAGGTGCCTCGGGCTCGTCGGCTCCGGCCAGCTCGTGGAGACGGACAGGTCCGGGCTCGTCGGGCGCTACGCTGGCGAGACCGCGGTGAAGACGAACGCCAAGATAGACGAGGCGATAGGCGGCGTCCTCTTCGTCGACGAGGCGTACCAGCTCGTCAGCGGCGACAACGACGACTACGGGCACGAGGCGATAGCGACGCTCCTGAAGCGAATGGAGGACGACCGCGACAAGCTCATCGTGATCGCGGCGGGCTATACGGACGAGATGCGCGGCTTTCTCGACGCGAACTCGGGCCTGCGCAGCCGCTTCGCGAAGACGATAGAGTTCCAGGACTACACGGCCGCCGAGCTCGCGAAGATATTCCGCTCGATGGTCGCCAAGAACCAGTTCAAGCTCGCCGCGGACCTCGACGCCGGACTAGAGGACGCCATCGCGCGTCTGACGAGAAGGCGCGACAAGACGTTCGGCAACGCGCGCTTCGTCCGCCAGCTTTTCGAGGACGCGACGGGCCGCCAGGCCAACCGCCTCGCAGAGTCCGGGACGCTCGAGGGCGACGGGCTCGTGACGCTGACGCTTGCGGACCTCGGCATAGGCGAGAAGCAGGAGGACGTGCGCGCGCCGACGATCGAGGAGGTGCTCGCCGAGCTGGACGGTCTTACGGGAATGCAGAGCGTGAAGGACGAGGTGAAGCGCCTTGTCGCGACCTGCCGCGCCAACAAGATGCGCGAGGCGCAGGGGCTCGAGGCGACGACGATGAGCTACAACTTCGTGTTCACCGGCAATCCCGGCACCGGCAAGACGACGGTCGCGAGGATACTCGCCAAGGCTTTCCGCGCGCTCGGCATACTCGACCGCGGACATCTCGTCGAGACGGACCGTTCGGGACTCGTGGCCGCATACGCCGGGCAGACAGCCCTCAAGACGAACAAGCTCATCGACTCGGCGGTTGGAGGAATCCTCTTCATCGACGAGGCGTACACGCTCAACCAGGGCCAGAACGACACGTACGGCTCCGAGGCTGTGGCGACGCTCCTGAAGAGGATGGAGGACGAGCGCGGGCGCATGGTCGTGATCATCGCGGGCTACAAGGACGAGATGAAGAAGTTCTTCTCCATAAACTCCGGCCTCGAAAGCCGCTTCAACCGCGAGCTGTTCTTCCCTGACTTCTCCGCAGAGGACCTCGCCACGATCTTCAGGCAGACGGCGAAGAAGAACAAGTACGTGCTCTCGAAGGACGTCGACCACTGGCTTGAGTCGTTCATCCGCGTGACGACGAAGAACCGCGACAAGAACTTCGGCAACGGCCGCTGGGTGCGCAACCTCTTCGAGAAGACGGTCGAGCGCCAGTCGATGCGCGTGGTCGAGCTGAAGGAGCCGTCCGCCGAGGAGCTCGTCACGATAAGGATGAAGGACGTGGGCATCTCCCTCAAGGATCCGAACGCCTCCGATGAAGACTGAAAGGACATCCACGATGAGAACAACAGCACTCGCCGCATTCGCCGCGTGCGCGCTCGCAGTCTGCGCGCAGTCCCAGGAGTCCGTGCCGTCGCCTCGCGTTCCCTCTCCCGAGCCGCCCGTCGAGCCGGTGTTCCGTCCGAAGTCCCTTCTGCAGGATGAGAAGCCGGTGATTGTCGAGACGGCGCGCGAGATAGCGGAGGAGAACGCGCTCTTCCGCCGCGTTTCGACGACGATCACCTTCACCAATCCGAACGGGCGCGTGTTCGAGGGCGAGCTGGACTTTCCTCTTCCCTCGGGCGCGACGGTCTGCGGCTACGCGCTTGAAGTGAACGGGACGATGGTCCCGGGCGTGGTCTGCGGCAAGGAGGAGGCGCGCACCGCGTTCGAGAACGAGAAGCGCAAGGGCGTGGACCCCGGAATCGTCGAGAAGGTCGGCAGCGCGACGTGGCGCACCCGCATATATCCGCTCATGCCGAACGTGCCGCGCAAGGCGAAGGTGGACTTCATCGAGCCTCTGGCGTCCGCGCCCGACGGCACGGTCGTCGTGGAGCGCAGCGGCGACGAGGTGTTCGTCGGCGAGGCGAGGCCGCGCACAACGGCGACGCGCGCGGACCGACTTCGCGCCGCCGGGAAGGCGACGCTCTGGTGGGACGCGTCGATGTCGCGCAACGGCAAGGCGTCCGCCGACCGCAACCTGCTCGAATGCATGCCCGAGAAGGGCGACTTCACGCTCGTGGTCTTCCGCAACGTGATCGAGGCGCCTCTCCGCTTCGAGACGAGGGCGGCGCTCCTTTCCGCAGTCGACGCGCTCGCGTACGACGGCGGCACGTGCCTCGACAAGGTCGAGCGCGCGATGGCCGAGGCGAAGGACGCCGGCGAGAAGTTCCTCTTCACGGACGAGCTGGACGTCGAGGCGGCTGCGGGACGGCGCATCTCCGTGCGCAAGCTCGCGAAGGACGAGAAGCCGCCCGCAGAGCCGAAGGAAGGCGGACTGCTCGCGGTTGCGTGGGCGGCGGACTACATCGCGGACCATGCGGCCGACGCGTCCGCGCGCAAGGCGGAGTTTCTGGAGCTCGGGCGCAAATACGGCGTCGCCTCGCCTGTTACGTCGCTCATCGTGCTCGAGACGCTCGAGCAGTATCTCAACTACAAGATCGAGCCTCCGGCGTCCATGTCGTTTCACGACGAATGGGCGAAGCGCCGCGCCGCGGAAGACGACCCGATCGCAGCCGCGAAGCGCAAGAGCGACCACATGAACAGGCTGCTCGGATACTGGGAGGAGCGCGTGAAGTGGTGGAACGACCCGATTCCTCCGAAGAAGACTCCGAAGAGCGGGCTCTTCGACGGCCTGGCCAGCGCGTTCGGGCTGAACGGACGGCGCGGCGACGGCAACGCATCCGTGCCCATGAGCGCGGCAGTCGAGGATGGCGTGGCGGACGAGGAGGCGATGGAGGAAAGTGTGGCGACGTCCGGCGCCTTGCATGAAGTGGGAGCGGAGCGGCGCGCGCGGGCTCCGATGGCGGCGAAGACTGCCGGAAGGTCCGCTTCGTCCGGCAGCTCGCAGGCCGCGGCGACGGCGGCGACGATCAAGATCGCGGCGTGGGACCCGAAGACTCCGTATCTTAAGGCGATCGACGGAGCGAAGGACGCCTACGCCGAGTACCTCGTCCAGCGCGACGCGCACGGCAGCGCTCCCGCGTTCTACCTCGACTGCGCGGGACGGTTCTTCAAGAAGGGGGAGATGGTCCTTGCGGTGCGGATGATCTCGAACCTCTCTGAGATGCGCCTTGAGGACGCGGGGCTCTGGCGCACGATGGGCTGGCGTCTTCGCGAGGCGGGCGCGTACGAGGAGGCGATCGAGGCGTTCAGGCGCGTTCTCGCCATGCGCGGCGAGGAGCCGCAGTCGAAGCGCGACCTTGCGCTTGTCCTTACCGAGTACGGCAAGATGCGCAAGGACGCCGCGATGCTCGTCGAGGCCATGAAGCTTCTCCATTCCGCCGCGTTCGAGCCGACGGCGAGACGGTCCGGGCGGCGCGGCAACGACATGCAGACGAGCGTCATCGCGCTTGAGGAGCTGAACGGGCTTCTGTCGTGGGTCGCGGCGAACGGAGTCAAGGCGGAGCCGCCTGCGATGGACGAGGCGTACCGCCGCGACATGCCGCTCGACCTGAGGATCATGATGTCGTGGGACGTGGACGAGACGGACGTTGACCTCCACGTGCTCGAACCTGACGGAGAGGAGGCGTACTACTCGCACAGGCGCACGTCGTCCGGCGGATTCGTCTCGGAGGACGTGACGACCGGCTACGGCCCCGAGGAGTATCTGCGCAAGAAGGCCGACAAGGGCGTCTACAGGATACTCGCGAACTACTACGCTTCGCACAGGCAGGCGCTCACGGGCGCGGCGACCGTCACGGCGACCGTGTACACGGGCTGGGGAACGGCGGAGGAGAAGCGCGAGATACTCTCGTTCAGGCTCGACCGTCCGAAGGACAAGCATCCGGTCGGCGAGGTCAAGATCGGCGAGTGAGGCGGCGATGGGCTCGTCGGCTCGCGCTTCGCTGGAGAAGTGGCTCTCGGCGCAGACGTTCCAGAACGCGCCGAGCGGCCGTCTTCGCCGCGGCGACCTGGTGGGCGACTGGCGGGTGGAGGCGTTCCTCGGCTGCGGGCTCTCGGCCGAAGTCTACCGCGTGACCAATGCGCGGTTCGGGCACGAGGGCGCGCTCAAGCTGCTTGTCGACGGCACGCGCGGGCTCAGGGAGCGCTTCGCCACGGAGTCCGACGCGATACGCTTTCTCGCGATACGGGCTCTGCCGCGGTACATGGGGTCGGGAGTGTGGAACGGCCTTCCGTACTACGTGATGGAGCATCTGCAGCCGCTGCCCGACCCGATGCCGCGGCGCGACGTGCCGCGCTTCATGGTCGGCGTGGCTACGGCGGTGCAGATGCTCCACGACGCAGGCTGGGTGCACAGGGACCTCAAGCCCGGCAACATACTGCTGAGGGCCAGCGGCGAGCCGGTTCTGATAGACCTTGGGCTCATAAAGCGCCGCGGCGTCGGGGTGGCCGATCCGATTGTGCGGCACGGCAGGGGAGTGTCGATAATCGACGGCAAGCCGGTGGGCGTGGGCACGCTGGACTACGCCGCGCCAGAGCAGCTTCTGAAGGGCGAGTCGTCCGTCCAGAGCGACATATTCGCCCTCGGCAAGATCATGCGCTACATGTACGGCGGCAGGCCGCCGCATTCCGCAAAGGCGGTGATCCGCCGAGCGACGCGCGAGCTGCCCAGCGACCGCTACGCAACCGCCGCGGACTTCGCGTCTGCGGTCGGGCGCCGCAATCTGCCGCTCTGGGTTCTCACGGCGTGCCTTCTGGCGCTGTCCGCCTCGTTTGTCGCGTATCCGAGGATGCGTCCGTACATCGTGAACATAGCGGACCGCTTCGTCCAGAACCAGAAGGAGCACGTGGAGACGCTGGTGCGGAAGCCGGACGAGGCAGACGCCGCCTACTTCAGCCGCATCATGCCGTCTGCGGAGAAGGGGCGCGTCGAGGCGCAGATAGCGATTGCCGAGGCGTACTTCTACGGTCGGGGAGTGCCGACGAACAGGGTGGAGGCGGTCGCATGGTACCGTCGCGCAGCGGAGGCCGGCGAACCGTCGGCCCAGGCGTCGCTCGGGCTCTGCCTTTTCAGGGGCTGGGGCTGCGAGAAGGACTTCTCGGAGGCGGCCCGCTGGTATGAGTGCGCTGCCGAGCAGGGCAATCTCTCTGCGATGAACGACCTCGCCTTCTGCTATCTGCACGGTTGCGGCGTCGAAAAGAACGAGGCGACGGGCTTCGCCTGGGCGCTAGAGGCGGCGAAGAGGGGGTGCGCGCCTGCGCAGGCTCTCGTCGGCGAGTGCTATCTCGACGGAATCGGCGTCGAGCCGGACGTCGAAAGGGGCGAGACATGGCTATATCGTGCGGCGCGGCTCGGCAACGCCCGCGCCAAGATGCTGCTGGACGCGCACTAGACGTCGTCCGACATGTTCCGGACAAGCTGCGAAAGCCGGTCGATCATCCGCTTCTTAATGACGTCCACGTTCCCGCGCGTGGTCCCGAACTGCGCCGCGACGCTTTCCGGCGCCTCGTGCATGAGCGCCACGTGCCGGAATATCTCCCTCGTTCGCGGCGCGATGGTGGCGTCGGACATGAGCTGCTCGATCGCCGCGTTCATGAGGGCGGTGCGCCATGCGTCGTCCTCGTCCTCGGCCGGAGAGCGATGGCAGTCGCGCTCCTTTGCGAAGCGCATGCGCTTCTCGCTTTCGGCCGTGCGGCTCTTTATCGCGTCGACGGCCTTGTGCCTGACGACGCCCATAAGGTAGTCGCGGAAGTACCCTCGCTCGTCGGACGTGCAGTTGTAGTTCGGCAGGGCCTTCATCAGGGCCACAAGGGCGTTCTGGATGACGTCGTCCGCCTCGACGGTCGGGTATCTCTGCCTGAGAAAGCCTCTCATCGGCCTTTCGTAGCGGGCGACGAACTCCGCCCAGCGGGCGCTGCCCGCGTCGCTTGCGAGGTCCTTGAGAAGCGTGATTGATGTCTTCGGTATGGGCACGCGAAGATTATATCATTTTTTCGTGTAAGATTTCGGCCTGGCGTTCGAGTAATGCGCGAAACCAAGGACGAACAAACTAAGGAAGAACATGGACAGCAGAAAAGCATTGATTGCGATTGCGGCGACGTCATCTGCGGTGGCGGTGGCGTCCCTGTCGGCGCTTGCGTGGATGTACGGACGCATCGCCGAGTACGAGCGAGTCAACGGTGTGGAGGTGTCGTTGCGCCGAAACGCCGCGCAGACGGAGGAACGCAAGGACGGGCCGGGCGACCGGCCGAGGCCCGACCGCATAAGGCAGGTGAACCAGCCGCTCAAGCCGGCCGCAGCCGAGTTCTCGCCTGCGCTCGCGGAGTCGGACACCATGCGCGTGGCGGGAGTGTCGTACAACGGCGACACCGAGCTGAGAGTGGCGCTTTCGGCGCGTCCAGAGATGGACGGCATAAGGCAGTACGTCAGCGTGGAGCCGCTCAACGCAGGCTTTGCGGGCATTTCGTATTCCGCCGACTACGACAAGGTGCGCAAGGTCTACGTGCCGAAGCTGGTCGTGACGGGCGACTTCGCCCACAGGACGAACGTCACCCTGCGCATCCGCAAGGGCCTGCCTTTGTACGGCAAGGGCGGTGATCCGTCGGCGAAGGGGGCGCTTGAGGAGACGTACACGTACACGTTCTGGCGAAAGGACCTCGCGCCGCGTGTCGGCTTCGCGTCGCCCGGTCGGTACCTTCCTCCGTGCGGAAGCCGCTGCATCGGCGTGGAGAGCGTGAACCGCGCTCGCGTCCAGGCCGAGCTGCGCCGCGTCCAGCCGGGCAACATCGTCCAGCTGCTCGCACGCGAGGAGGGGGAGTACAGGCAGTATTGGGGCGGCGGCGGAGATTCCCGCGACGCAGTCGAGCTTGCGGGCGAGGCGACGCACGTGTCGGCCGACTGCGAAAACGCGCCCAACAAGAAGGAGGTGTGGAAGCTCCCGGTCGCAGTCGGTGACGGCGGTCCTTCGAACGGCGTGTATCTGGTGGCGGTTGCCGACGGCGAGCGCCCGTTCCGCAGGACCTCCCCCGCCTTCAGGCTCGTGTGCGTCTCCGATCTCGGCGTTTCCGTGCGAGACCTTGCCGGAGGCGAGGACGAGAAGCGCCTCGGAGTGTGGGTGACGTCGCTCATGCGCGGCACTCCTGTAGGCGGCGCGTCGGTCGAGGTCTACTCGTCCTCGAACGTGAAGATCATGGAGGCCGTAACCGGCGAGGACGGCTGGTGCGTGCCGAAGCGCGTCGCGGGCGGCGATCCGTTCGCGGTGGTCGTCCGGTCGGAAGGCGGCGAGGACATGACGTTCATGGCGATCTCCGGAAGGATGGAGGTTGACGAGACCTCTTCGGACGGGTCGCGCCGCTCGTATCTCGAAAAGGGCGAGTGCGAGGCGTTTGTGTGGACTGAGAGGGGCATCTACCGCCACGGCGAGAAGATGTTCATGCACGCGATCTTCCGCGACGGCGAAATGTCCGCGCCGAAGCCTTTCCCAGCCGTTCTAGAGCTTATAAGCCCCGACGGCAACGTCTTCGCGAAAAAGACGGAGTTCGCCGACCAGTTCGGCGTGATCGCATACGACGGCTTCTCCGTTCCGGAGGACCAGCCGAGCGGCAGATGGACCCTTCGCGCGAGCGTGCCCGGCAAGGACGGCAGGGTGCTTGGCGAGACCGAAGTGAAGGTCGAGGAGTTCGCGCCGCCGCAGATCAGGGTCGCGGTCGCGCCCGACAGCAGCGTCCATCCTTCCGCTTTCTCGTTCGAGGTGTCCGCCGAGCATCTCTTCGGCGGGCCTGCGAGCTCGCTCGTCTGCGAGGGGACAGTGGTCTTCGAAGACGCTCCGTTCGCGCCGGCGGAATGGAAGGACTATGCCTTCGGCGACGACGACAGGGGACTGAAGCCGAGCTTCCTCCGCATCGGAGAGCAGGAGCTGGACGAGTCCGGCAAGACCGTCTTCGCCGCGCCGATGAAGGCCGACGCGGGCCGTCCTAAGGCGATGGTGCGCGCTACGGGCCAGGGCGTGGTGTTCGAGGACGGCGGACGCCCCGCGACCGCGCGCAAGACCGCGCTTCTTCACTACTATCCGTATTACATCGGCGCCGCGCTGGACGGATGCCTGCGCATTCCGCACGACGGATCGCCGAAGGTCCGTATCGCCTGCGTGGCTCCTAACGGCGCAAGGCTCCAGCAGTCCAAGGACCTTCAGGTCAAGATCGAGCGCATCGACTCCGTCTACTCCTACCGCAGGACGCCAAACGGCTGGAGCTCGTGGAACTGCGAGCGGGTGCGTTCGACTGTCGCGGAGGGCGTGCGCGTCAGGACTAGCGCCGACGGCGACACGGAAATCGCGCTTCCGCTCTCCGAGTGCGGCGACTATGCGCTCACCGTGTCGGATCCCGCGAGCGGCGCGTCGTTCTCGCGCTCGTTCTACCTCTGCGGCAGCGACGACGAGGAGGTGCGCGCGCCGCTTTCCGATCCGACTGAGGTCGCTATAACGCCTGACAAGCCGTTCTACAGGGTCGGCGAGTCGCCTCGTCTCGTCGTGAGGTCGCCTTTCGCGGGACATGCTCTGATGGGCGCGTTCAGGGACAAGGAGGTCTACACCAAGGTCTTCGAGCTCACGAACGCGACCTCCGAAGTGGTGCTGCCTCCGGTCTCGCGTTCCGACGCCCCCAACCTCGACGTGTACTTCTCAGTCGTGCAGAGCGTGGAGGCGAACGCGCGGCACCTCGCAGTAAGAGCCCACGGACAGACCACGATCTCGGTCCGTCCAGTCGAGTGCGAGATCCCCGTGTCCGTCGAGGCGAACGTCAGCCTGTCGACAGTCGAGGTCGAGTTCGCCGCGCCTGGCGCGGAGCGGGCTGTTGTGACGCTGGTGGACGAGGGAATCAACCTCCTTACCGGCGAACCCACGCCCGATCCCACCGGCTACTTCGGCGAGGCGCGCTGCGCGTGGCATCCGCTCTACGACCTCTATGGCAGGATCCTTCCCGTCATCGACGACGGCCCTGGCAGAGGCGGCGTCAAGACCGGCGGCGGCTTCGGAGCCGAGATGCTCGGGCGCGTGAGCCCTGTCGCGTCGCGTCGCTTCGTGCCGATAGCTATGTGGAAGGCCGACGTGCCCGTCTCCGACGGCCATGGCCGAGCAGTCTTCACGCTGCCTGAGTTCGCGGGCGAGGTGCGCGTAACGGCAGTCGCCTACGGAGCCTCCGCCACCGGCTCGGCGTCGGTAAGGCGCAAAGTCTCGCCCAAGCTCGTCGCGCAGCCCGACGCGCCGCGGTTCGTCGCGCCTGGGGACGTCTTCGAGGCGACTATGCCGCTGCGCAACACCGGCTCCGAGGAAGGCGAGGTCCGCTACTCCGTCGAGCCTCGCGGCGCCGGACGCGGCCTTTGCGCCGCGGAAGGGACCGTCGTGCTGGCGCCTGGCGGCCATACGAATGTCGTCGTCAGGCTCACGGCGCCGAATGCCGTAGGACAGCTCTCGCTCGTCTTCACCGCTGACGGCCTCGGCGAGTCGCACTGCAGGACGATCGAGTTGCCCGTAAGGCCCGCGGTGCCGTGGGTCGAGACGTGCGGAGTGTGCCCTGAGGAGGAGTGGCGCGAGCCTGCCGAAGGCAAGTGGTCGGCCAAGGCGTTCGACTCGCCGGCCGGAGAGTACGAGGCGGCGCTGAGATGGCTTGCCGACTATCCTCACGGCTGCCTGGAGCAGACGTCCTCGAGGATATTCCCGCTTGTCGCTGCAGGAGGCGTGTTCAACGCGGTCGTCTCCAACGGCACGGCGTATGCGGCCGCGGGCGTTCGCCGCGTCGAGTCGATGCTGCGCGAGAACGACTTCGTGATGTGGCCGGACTGCAACTACGCGCCGTGGACGCGCGAGGTGTCCGTCTACGCTGCGCACTTCCTGCTCGTCGCGGAGAAGTCGGGCGTTAGCCTGACCCCCGCGCTCCGCGCCAGGCTCGTCAGACTGCTCAGGAGATGGGCGCTCGGAAAGGACGAGGAGGTCTCCGCCTATGCGGTGCTCGCGCTCGCCGTCGCCGGCGCGCCGGAAAGGGACCGCATGTTCCGCCTGTACGACGCAAGGGGACGCCTCTCTGCGCTTGCCCGCGCCCGTCTCTCCCTCGCTTTCGCGGAGGTGTCGGACCGCGCGCGCGCCGAGTCGCTGCTTGCCGACTCGTTCGAGCCGCAGTCGGTGAAGGAGGCCGCGTTCGCAGTCCTGGCGCTGCTGGAGTGCCGTCCGTCCGACGAGCGCATACTGCCTCTCGTCTCGTGGCTGAACGCCCGCCGCGACCGTGCGAAATTCAGCTGGGGCACGACCGAGGAGAACGCCCACGCGCTTCTGGCGATCGGCGCATACCTCAGGGCCCATCCGCCTAAGAAGGGCGCAAGGTTCATCTCGTGGCGCAAGCTCACCCTGCCGTCGGTCGCGGACGTACGCGACGAGGCCGAGGGCATCTTCGTGACGCGGCGCTATCTGCGCGCCGACGGTTCGCCGGCCGACATGTCGCGCCTGCGCTGCGGCGAGCTTCTCTTCGCCGAGGTGTCGATGACGACTGCCGTCTCGCGCGTAGTGAACGACTTGGTCGTGGAAGACCTCCTTCCCGCCTGCTTCGAGCCGGTCCACCGCGACATGCAGCCCCCTGCAGCCGCCGGCAAGGCCGCGGCGGACACGAGCTGGGTGATGCGAAAGGACGCTCGCGACGACCGCGTTCTGGTGTTCTCGAAGCGTTTTCAGATGGAGAAGGGCAATGAGACTAGGGTTTCGTATCCGGTCAGGGTCGTTTCGGCGGGCGATTTCGTTCTGCCGGGCACGAGCGTGGAGGGGATGTACAATCCTCGTCTGCACGCCCGCCGCGCTCCTGGCCGCGTCGTGGTTCGCCATTGACTGGAACGCCGGTGAAGCCGAGCGTTATCCCGGCGGCGTCGTCCTCAGGGACGACGCCGGCGAGATACTCCGAGTCTCGCTTGGAGAGGGCGACGTCGACTGCCGTCCGTTCTACTCCGTCGACAGGGACGACTGGATCGCGAAGGCGGTCGTCGCCTCTGAGGACGGAACTTTCTGGACGCATCACGGCGTAAGACCCCTCTCCGTTCTGCGGGCCGTCTTCCAGAACGTAGTCTGCCGCAGGCGCATCTCCGGCGCCTCCACCATAACGATGCAGGCCGTGCGCCTCGTCCATCCGCATCCGAAGACGTACTGGTGGAAGTTCAAGGAGGCCGTGCTGGCCGTCAAGATGGAACGCGTCAGGAGCAAGGAGTGGATCCTCTCGCAGTATCTCAACCGCGCGCCGTTCGGCTCGAACCTCGTCGGCATCGAGGCCGCGGCAAACGGCTGGTTCGCCAAGGGCGCGCACGACCTCGGTCTCGGCGAGGCGGCTCTTCTCGCCGGAATGGTCCAGGCGCCGTCGCGCTTTCGTCCGGACCGCCACCTCGAAAGGGCCGTGAAAAGGCGCGACTATGTGCTTGCGCGGATGCTGGCGCTTGGAATGATAGACGAGAGACAGATGGAGGCGGCGAAGAGCGTCGTCCCCGTCGTCTGCCGCGCTCCGCGTCCGTTCAAGGCGCCCTACTACTGCGACTGGTTCGTCTCTGAGATGGCGGACGGCGGACGCGGCGCCTTGTGCGACGTAACGACCCCGCTCAACGCCGACATCCAGCGCGTCGCGGAGCACGCGGTGCGGCGGGCGTCCGCCGAAGGCGGCTTCTCCGTCGCCGTCACCGTGATGCGCGCCGGCACTGGCGACGTCGTCGCGCTCGCCTGCAGCGGCGACTATTCTGACAAGGACGGCGGACAGGTCAACACGGCGCTCTGTCCGCGCCCCGCCGGCTCGACGCTCAAGCCTCTTCTCGCGGCGCTTGCCATGGACAGGGGCGTCGTCTCGCCGGACGAGCGGCTGGCGGACATCCCGACCGTCTGCAACGGATACCGCCCCGCCAACTTCGACTCCCGCTATCGCGGCCTCGTCTCTCTGCGCGACTCTCTCGTCCTCTCGCTCAACATCCCGTTCGTGCGGCTTCTACACAGCGTAGGGGTCCGCGAGTTCGGCGACTGCCTGCACGGCCTTGGCTTTGCGCGCGCTGACGCGCCGGGCGCGGACCTCGGACTCGGCATGGCGATCGGCAACGTGGAGATATCGCTCATGGAGCTCGTCCGCGCGTACCGCGCCCTCGCGTGCGGCGGCGGAGGCGCGTTCTCGCGCGGGACTTCCTATCTCGTCTCGGAGATGCTTTCGGGCGACGAGCGCAGCGGCGCGGCCTTCGGACACGTCGCCGACGCCGCTCTGCCGCGCTTCGCGTGGAAGACCGGCACGAGCTCGGCGTACCGCGACGCATGGACGGTCGCGTGGAATCCCGAATACGTGATAGGCGTCTGGTGCGGACATCTCTCCGGCGGCTTCGGCGACACTTCGCTCGTCGGCGCGAAGGCCGCCGCCCCTGTCGCCTGGTCGGTGGCGCGCTCTCTCTATCCGCAGAACGGAGGCCCCTGGTTCGAGAGGCCGGCTGAAGTCGTCCGCCGCAAGGTCTGCGCGCTTACGGGTCTCCCCGCGAGCTCCATCTGCCCCGAGACCGCCGAAGGCTGGGCTGTCGAGGGAAGGAGCCCCGAGCGTCTTTGCCGCGCCCATCGGCTCGGACTGGACGGCGCAGTCGTCGTGCACGACGAGGCGCTTTCGGCCGCGGCGCCGGGAGTCGGCGGCGGCCTTGCGATATCAAGTCCGGACAACGGCGCGGTGTTCACTCTCGCCGCGGACGCGTCCGAGCAGAAGGTGGTGTGCCGCGCCGTGGGCTGCGCCGCGCCGGCCGAACTGTGGTGGTTCGTCGACGGCGCGCCTGTCGGAAGCGCCGCGTCGGACAGTCCGATCGTCGTCGAAGTCGGCCCGGGCGACCACGCGATCACGTGCGCGACTTCCGCCGGCGAGGCGGCTGAAGCGCGCGTGAAGGTGGAGGGCGCCCGCCCGCTCCGCCTCGGCGCGCTTACGTCGCAAGCGCGCTGAGGATGTCCTTGAGGCGGTACGGCTTGTGCAGAAACGCCTTCGCTCCGGCGTCGAGGCACTTCTGCTTCGTCTCCTCCCGGTGGTCGCCCGTGAGGACGATGACCGACGGCCCCGGCGTCCTGCCGGAGTTCTTGAGATAGTCCATCACGCCGAAGCCGTCCACCTTCGGCATCATGAGGTCTAGCAGGACGTGGCCGTACTCGTCGGAGCCAAGCTTCTTGATCGCCTCCTCGCCGTTGAAAGCCAGGTCGCAGTCGTACTGGTCCGAGAGCAGCTCCCAGAGAACCATGCGGCCTATCTCGTCGTCTTCGACTATCAGGAGCCTTTCCATTTGACAACCTCCGTAGTGTCTCTGTCGATGATAACAAAGTCGGGGAATGCGGCGTCGGACCTCTCGCAGTACACGTGGTCGTGGCGCACCCGCAGGTCGAGGTACTTGCGGTTGTATGCGAGCCTCTCCGCTTCGCCGGGCAGGTCGCCGCAGAGCCGCTGCCTGAGCTCAAGGTCGGTGCAGAACACGCGGACGCCCGCGTTCTTGGCGATGCAGCCCTCGAACGTGTCCCATGTCGGAACGGATTCGAGCAGATACGCGTTCTCGAGCAGCTTCATGTATTCCTGCACCGTGTTCGGCGACAGCGGATGGTTGCCGACGCGGAAGTTCTGCGCGAGCTTGCGACGGCTCACCGGGTCGCCCATGTGGGCCGCAAGGTAGTCCATGAGCCGTTCGACCGCCGATGCGTTCGCCAGCACGTCGCCGCCGAGGACGTCGCGGAGGAACGCTATCGCCCATTGCGCCTCGAGCTCGTGTTCGCTTCGCTGGAGGTCGTCGCCCGGATACATCTTGCAGAACGATATCTCGTCGCCGAAGTAGCCCTCCGCCGCGTCCATGCCGAGTCTTCGGTTCGAGGTCGTCACGAGCAGGTCGCAGTTCGGCAGCGAGTAGAGAAACGCAGTGAGGAAGGGGAAGTCAAGGAGGGCCGTGATCTCGTCCAGCATGAGGTACAGCATGCTCTGCCGCGCACCGCGCCTCTCGCGGATTATCGCGATCACCTCTTTGTAGCTCTCGAGCCGCCGCAGCGCCGCGCTTTCGAAGTCCAGCAGGATGATGTCTCCATCGTCCACGCCGCGTTCCCTCAGCAGGCTGCAGTACGACCTGAGCGCGGTTGTCTTGCCTACGCCCCTTGGCCCTGCGAGCACCTTGAGGTGCTGCGAGTCGGCCTCGCGGCGAAGCCACTCCACAACGCTTTCCGAAGAATTTACTCTCGTTATCCTCATGCCGGTTTCGTAATCTCTGCGTGTATTTTACCACATTTTGGCGCAAAAGAGCAACAAGGCTCGCTACGTGGGTGGTACCGCCCGAGCCGTTCGTTCGCGGGCACCCCCGACATGTTTTTGCCGCGTGTGCCGTTGCACACGCCTGTTACCGTCGGTCGGCAAAAACACATCGGTCCCGCGAACTGCCTCTCGTGCGATCCCACCCACTCCGCTCGACATCCACAATCAGAGCGCTGAAATCGACTTAAAGGCCGTGAGATTGTCGTCGCGGCGATTAGACATGCTCACTACAAGTCTCGTGTGTTGATGGGCCTACAAACCTTAATAACGCCGCGAGGTTTCGCGGCGAGAAAGAGGATGTTGTTTTTACTCGTTGTTTCTGTTGTTTCCAAACAAACCAACTACCAACAACCAACTACCAACTAACACCTTACTTTAGTCCGTCGAAGGCGAACTCGTAGAGCAACGCCCCAACTGTTCTGCGTAGCGGGAATGCGCCTGCGCCGAAGGCGTCAGGTTGGCCGAGGGCGAGATGCACCTGCGGCGAAGCCGTCAGGTTCCCCGACGAGCGAAGCGAGGAGCCTTGCGAAGCAAGGTCGCAAGAGGGTGCGCCCGAGCCGCGAAGCGGTCGCTAGAGGGGTGCGTAGGGGGCGACAGTCGCACGAGAGACACTTCGCGGAACCGACATGATTTTGACGACCCACGGTAACAGGCGAGTGCTATGCACGAGCGTCAAA